>OGUN01000786.1_pt1 | contig 25798 bp, 21 predicted proteins | sample 1553621 | NCBI WGS metagenome assembly OGUN01 (sample SAMEA2580300, study PRJEB22360) | human gut metagenome | biome: human gut; feature: human-associated habitat; material: faeces | place: Denmark | collected 2008/2010
GAACCAGGTCCCTAAGAACGAAGCAATCTCCTTCTGACGTTTTATTATCCGTTGTTATCCATATATGATGAATAATTCCCGGACCATCTATTTCTCCTAAAACGACCGTCTCTCCCGGCTGGATATCATTCAAACAAGGACTGCCTTTTCTTGATTTTCCGAGACCGCTGGCTGCCATACCACCTTTTCCTTTTTCTCCCGTCCTGTTTTCAGCATTAATCGCCCTGCTTTTTCCATGTGTCAGATAGGGAAGCATTGCTGCTGTTCCTGGCAGCATAATCATATTTTTATCCATTTTATACCTTATCCTTTCGTTGCACCCATAGTCATTCCAGCTGTTACCCATTTATTTAACGCAAAATAGATTACCAGTGGAGGAAGAATTGAAATTGCTATTGCAGCAAATGTTGAACCCCAGTCCACATTTCCAAATGCTCCGACATAATCTTTTAATCCCATTGCCACTGTCTTGGCTGAAGTATCACTAATAAATGTATTTGCAAAAATAAAGTCATTCCAAATCAGAATACTATACATGGAAGCAATTGTAATAACGGTATTTCTTGCTAATGGGAACACAATCTGAATAAAAGTCCGAAGCGGTGAACACCCATCAACAACCGCTGCCTCTATCAATTCATTCGGAACAAATTCGTAAAAACTTACAAACATCATAACTGATAAAGGTAATGCAAATCCTACCTGTGGTAATATTAAAGAAAAACTTGTATTTAAAATACCTAGTTTACTATAAAAAATAAATAATGGTATTAATGTAATCTGTACTGGAACCATAATTCCAAATGTAAAGAAAGAATAAATTGTTTTTGTTCCTCTTACTTTAAATTTTGACAATGCATATCCTGCAGTAGAACTTAATACTACAATCAGAATCAGCGAAATAACGGTCACCTTTAAACTATTCCACATATACATACCGATTTTACCATCTGATAAAACCTTAGAAAAATTTTCCAGCGTAATACTCTTTGGAAATGCAAATGGAGCTGCTGACAACTCTACGGTTGGTTTCACACTTGCAACAAACAACCATATGACCGGATATATCTGAATGATTAAGAAGAGAATAATCAATACTGCAAATATTATTTTTATTATTTTTTTCTTCAATGATTTCCCCTCCTATTCCTTCTGATGCGTTCTTTTTCAATTCTTTTTTCTTCTTTTTGTTCCTTTGAAGTAAAAATTTTTCTTAAAATATAAACAACTAAAATACTTTCAATAATAATAAACACCGCTAAAGTACTGCCATAACCATACTGGTTACTTGAAAACGCCTTTTTATACATATATGTAGACATTAATTCGCTGGCATTTCCCGGTCCACCACTTGTCAATAAAAATGGAATATCAAATCCTCTTAATGCTCCTGTCAAACACATCGTCAAAGTCAGAAGTATAATATCTTTTATCAATGGCATTTTAATTTTAAATAATATCTGCATTTCAGAAGCGCCATCTATTTTGGCAGCCTCATATACAGAAGGATCTAACGAAACCAGTGCAGCATAAAATATAACCATATACATTCCAGTAAATCTCCATCCTTCCGGTATGGATACAGCTGGTAATACAGTACTTACTTTCGCAAGCCAGGACGTTACCATTCCACCTAAACCTACTTTTTGTAATATCTGATTCAATAATCCCATAGGCTCTGTTGAGTACATACTTCTAAAAAGCTGTGTGATAGCAACTGTTGTAATAATACATGGTACATAATACAACGTTTTAACCAGTGTCACATGCTTTGTCATATATGTCAGCAATATTGCAAAAAACAGTCCAATTAATAATTGCATGGAAACTACAATAACAAGGTAAATCAGATTGTTAAAAAATGCCTCATAAAAAACTTCGTCATGAAACATAGTTACATAATTTTTCAATCCGACAAACTGCTTTTTTCCTATTCCTCCCCATTTCATAAAACTTAATCGAATAGACTCTTCTATTGGATAAAATACTGCCAAAATATAGAACAATAATCCTGGAAGTAAAAATGCCAGAAAGGCCTTTTTGTTTCTTATAACGCCCATTATAACTCCTTCCTTTTCATTTATATAAGTCTGTTACGAGATATGTATTACCAATCATGATAATACATATCTCGATATGTCATTTACTTATTTTGTATATTCTGCAATAGAATCATCTACCAGTTTACAAAAATCGTCTACTGATAAATCACCGGACGCCAGCAATAATAAATTATCCTGCATAACGGTATTGGTATTGGAATCAAGGTATGTATCCCAAGGCTTCAGGAAGTTTTCACCTGTAGACTGCATATCTTCCTGAATTTTCAGATAAAGATCTGAGTATTCAACATCATCCGGTAAATCGGTTTTAATTGGAGACATCTGCTGTTTTCCAGCATATAATTTACCATAATTATCAATTACATATAAGATAAAATCTTTTGTTTTTTCATCAAATGTTTCTGCATTAAATGCCATACCAATTCCAGAATTTATACAAAATTCATTTGGCTGTGTTTTTGCACCTTCAATAGTAGGAAGATAAAAATAATCAATTTTACCCTGCTTATATGCATCCTGCATAGCGCCGATTTCCCAGTCACCAATATAATACATTGCAGATTTTCCATCTAAAAACATTGATTGTGCTGTTGCATAGTCTGTTGCAGCAAATCCATCATTAAAATACTGACCCATTTCTTTCATAAATTCTGCTGCTTCTCTTCCGGTTTCACTGTCCATTTTCTCTTTTCCATCTCTTAAATTAATGATAAAATCATTTCCGGTTTCTCTAAATGGAAGCATTGCTAAGTATCTCTGTACCGGCCATCTGTCAACACCATCTACTGAAATCGGTGTAATTCCATTATCTTTTAAGGTTTTACATACATTCAGCCACTCATCCATGGTAGTTGGTGGTGTCAGATTATACTGTTCAAAAATTTCTTTGTTATACCATGTCATTTCCACATGATATTCTAATGGTAAAGTATACATGGAACCATCTGTAAATTCCTGATATTTTAATGCAATCGGATAGAAATCATCATATCTGTCATTATCTTTTAAAAATTGTTTTACATCTACTAACATTCCTGCATCTACCAGCTCCTGACAATATGGATCGGCATCAATATCAATTATATCCGGCATATTGCCTCCGGCAATTAATGTCTTTAATTTCTGTAAATAGGAAGGTCTGTCCGCTGTTGTTTCAAATTCAATTTTCCACTTTCCGCCTTTTTCTTTACTGTACTGATCTGCAATTTCATGCATTACCTGATCTATTTCACCATCCACAGGTCTTGATGTCATCCACGTAACAGTTACCACATCATCATCATTTTTTGCTTCTTTTTTTGTAGAACCACAGCCTGCAATCAACCCTGTTACCATTGTTGCTAACAATAAAATACTCATCATTCTCTTTTTCATTTTAATCCCTCTCTTTTCTTGTTTTTATCACAAAATTGTTTAATTCCACTTCTCCCTGTACCACATAAACACCGGCATAGCCACCTTTGTGATCATACATTCTGGTAGATAATACAATTTCATCATTAATATACACAATACAGATATCATCTTCTCTTATTATCAGTAAATGATATTCATCTGCATCCGGAAGCCTTCTGGATGTTTCTATCTGGTATGGTATATCACCTTTTATCTGCCACTGATAGATTCCCTTTTCTGAACGTGGCCACATATCCCATGCTACTTCCTTTTTCCGTTGATTCATTCTTAAAAAATAACCCTTTTCCATTTCAGAATCAACATGTAACGCTATTCCGAATTCATGTCCCCGCTTCACACAGACATCCATTTCAATTGAAAAGCAATCTTCCGGAATTTCATAGACACCGGAGCCTAAGGTATCACTTATTACATGAATTCCTTTTTCTGTCTTTGTTATCCGGCTATTATAGCCTGCTGCTGGTTTCATATCCTGTACTTCATCATAGAACTCTTTCACACCTGGAATAACCCGGACTTTTAATGTTCCATCTTCCGGATTCTGAATCAATTCATGGAACACCATTGTTCCACCCCATTCCCATGGTCCAAAATCTTTATTTCCATATTTGCTTGCAATCCATCCAAATGCAAATCTTCGCTGTCCATCTGATGCGGTTTTGATTGCATAATCTGATCTGGTGTCAAAGACATCATCTTCAGGAATTTCCCATGGTCCGTTTGGACTTTTTGAAATTCTATAATGTGTAGTAAATTGATCCGAAAAAGTGGAGAAAACCAGATACCAGTAATTTCCCATCTTGAAAATTTCAGGACATTCCATGGTGATATACATGCCAGGGGCATAAAACGGTTTTTCATAGGTCCATTGTTTCAAATCCTTTGACTTACACAATGCAATACAGCCTCCCCTTAATTCACCTCCTCCTTTAATTCTTGAAGCCAGAAGCATGTCATAACATTCATCTTCTTCGTTCCAGTATACAAATGGATCCCGCCAGTCAAATTCTTCATATTGCTTTCCATCAGAAACAAACAAAAATTCTTCTACCGTATTAAGATGTTCTAAATCTGTTCCTACTGCCTGCATTACAGACTGTACACTTTTTCCATTAATTTTTATATCTTCATTATACGCAGTAAAAAATGCATGATAAAGATTTTCTTTGTCTTTTATTACGGAACCAGTGTAAGCATTCTTATTTGGCTTGTCATCTCCTCCTCTCTTGATTGCTTCCCCTTTGTATTCCACATTTACAAAGTCTTTTGTTGTTACAAGATGCCAGGTAGTTTCTTCTGCATACTCCTTGTCTCTGATTCTTGGATCATGCAGATAATAACCATAAAAAGTTCCATTTTCATAATATGGTATTAAATCTCCAACCCATGCATCTTTTGGTCTGTACAATAATTTTTTCATACGCACCTCTCTTTGCACTATTTGCACGTTTTTTTCGTTCTTTTTATGCTTAAATTGTAGCATATGCACTATTTATTTTCAACATAGCTTTCTCAATTTTATCATTTTCTATTTTTTTACATAATAAAAACTGTTGTTTTATACATGTTATACATCTTTTCATTGTTATTTTGTGCATTTCGTGCATTTTTATTTTTCGCACATTTTCTTCTTCCTTTATTTTTAATAAAGTGTTACAATAAATCTGGAGGTAGAAGTATGAAATGCACGATTAAACAATTAGCCGAAGAATTAAACTTATCCAGAAATACTGTTGCTAAAGCTTTAAAAAACAGTAATGAAGTTTCTTCGAAAACAAAGCAGCGGGTTTTAAATAAAGCCAGAGAACTGAATTACAATAACATAAACAAAGAACTTTTTTCCGAATCGGGAGATGTTACTTCTCCATCTAATGTGAATAATGGTTCTATCCTGTTTCTTACCAAAACCTATGCACCAGACTCTGAATTCTGGACTGCGGTTTTAACAGGTATTGAATCCATCTTATCTAATGCACATTATCATCTTGTAATTGGAATCATGTCTGAAAGTGATTTGAAAAAAATGGATTTTCCTACTGCATTAAAAGATCCTTCCATTAAAGGTATTATTCTAGTGGAAATTTGTGATGGGGCTATCTACAATGCATTGTTACAATATAATCTTCCAATTATTACTGTTGATTTACCAAAGGATTATAATCCTGTTTTAGATATGATAGATATTGTTACTATGGAGAACAAAAAAAATATTCACCGGATTGTAAATTATTTAATTTCCAAGGGTGCCGAGCGTTTTGCCTTTGTTGGAGATATTTATTCCGCAAATGTAGGACGAGGTTTTCAGGAACGTTTTGATGCATTACAAGAATGTCTTTCTGATAATCACCTGGAACTAGACCGGAAACATTGCTTATTAACAGAAACTTCTGATGAATTTCAGGACTTTCAAACAGTCGTTAAAAAATTACAAAAGATGGCTTCTGTTCCGGATGTATTTATTTGCGGGAATGACCATACAGCAATCCAATTAATATATGCTCTTCAATTTTTGGGTTATCAGATTCCAAAAGATGTAAGTGTAGTAGGATTTGATGATATTCCTGCTTCCGAAAGGATTACGCCTTCTCTCACTACAATACAGACTCCAAAAAAATACCTTGGTATTGCTACAGCCCGCCAGATGTTAGAGCGGATACAATATCCAAACTCTCCTCATTCATATATGGAATATAAAACAAAACTTATTATCCGGGATTCCACAATATAGAATTAATTTTGAAAGGATATTATACTATGGAAAACTTCTTTTCACTTGATGGTAAATTTTTTCGATTTATCAACAAATTTACCAGTTTAATTGCTTTAAATTTTTTATTCATTATTACATCCCTTCCTATCATTACAATCGGGGTATCCTTTTACGCCCTTTATCAAACAAATTTAAAACTTTCACAAAATACAGAATCCTATATTGCAAGTGATGTGATGGCTTATGCAAGAACTTATTTTTTCTTTTGGAGAAAAAATTTAAAGCAGAATATTCTTCTTTGGCTACCTGTAATGATTTTATTTATATTTTGTCTGATTAACTTATACATTTTACCTTTTATGCCAGAAACCTTTTTCAGGTCTCTCACTCTCTGTATACAATTTCTTATTTTGTTGTTATTGCAGGGTTTTCTTATTTATGCATTTTTTCTTCCGGATCAATACAGAACTACTTTAAAATATACCGTAAAAAATGCAGTTATATTGACTTTTAAATATCTTCCAGCTACTTTTTTATGTATTTGCATAAATGCACTACCAGTTTCTATTCCCATATTGTTACCAAAAATAACCGGATATGTGTTAGCAGCTTTTATTATAATAGGCTTTTCCGGGATTTCATTTCTGCATACTTTCATATTACAACTACTATTAAAAAAAGAGAACCTCTTCGGTTCTCTTTAAAAAGGCGTCTGCCGGATTTGAACCGGCGATAAGGGTGTTGCAGACCCGTGCCTTACCACTTGGCTAAGACGCCACATATTTAATTGTGTCAATTCACACTCATATAGTTTACCAAAGCTGTGCGTATCCGTCAAGAGAGAATTCACAGTTTTTTTCTCCTGCATTTTACCTCTTTTTTGCTTATTCTTTCCTGAATCCATTTGCTTTTTTCTCATAAGAACAGTATACTTATATATTGTAAAATATTAAACCATTTCAGGAGGAACAAATATAATGGAAAAAGGTAAATTAGGTATCAGATTATCATTTTATGCAGTAGCAGCTTTTATCCTTGCATTCTTAGGATACAGCACCGTTCTTGCATTACTGGCTGGCTTTGTTCTCATTGTTGAGAAAAATGAGTGGGCTTCCCGTCAGGTAATTCAGGCATTTTTCTTATGTATCTTTGCAGATATCGTAAATGGTATTTTAAACATTTTCGATTTCTTATACCAGATACCTCTTATGGGTTCTGTATGGGGAACAGCAATTTCTGTCATTGATGGTATTGTAAGCCTTGTAGTTCTGATTTTCTGTATCATGGCTCTTGTAAACACAGCCAAAGGAAACGAAGCAAACGTTCCTGGATTAAACGGACTTGCAAACTGGGCTTACGGCATTGTAGCTCCAAAGGTAAATCAGGCACAGCAGGCTTATTATGGACAGCAGCAGTTTAACGGACAGCAGCAGTTTAACGGACAGCAGCAGTTTAATGGACAGCAGCAGTTCAACGGACAGCCACAGTTCAATGGACAGTCACAGCAGTTCAATGGTCAGCAGCAGTATCAGCAGCCAGAACAGCAGAATCCAAATCAGCCACAGTAGAATTATTACATAGCGAAAAAGTTTAAGCGCAGAGCATTCATTGCCCTGCGCTTTTCTTATGCAGTTCTTCAAAAGATTATAAGGAAATCATCAGATAACGGATAACAAAGAGTGCGGATAATACCACGGTGATAATGTTTAACTCCTTGAACTTTCCGGTAAAGATTTTAATTAATGTATAAGCAATCAATCCAACGGCAATTCCGTTTGCGATGGAGTAGGTAAGCGGCATCATGATTAATGCCAAGTATGCCGGAATTGCTTCAGATACATCATCAAATTCCATATCTTTGATGGCACTTAACAAAAGACCACCTACGAAGATTAATGCCGGTGCTGTTGCACAGGATGGGATGATGCTTACAAACGGAGCAAAGATGATTGCCGCTAAGAACATGATTGCTGTAAATACAGAAGTCAGTCCGGTTCTTCCTCCTACGCTGATTCCGGAGATACATTCACCATAAGTGGTAACGGTGGAAGTACCAAATATAGAACCGCCTACCGTTGCGATTGCATCACAGAGAAGGCTCTTCTTTGCATTTGGGATATTTCCATCTTCATCTAACATATTTGCGGATTTTGCAGTTCCGATTAAGGTTCCGATCGTATCAAACATGTCAACCATGGAGAAGGTGATAATCAGCATGATTAAAGTTAAAATTGCCTGTCCTACCGAGCTTCCCATAAATAATTCCCGGAAACCGCGGAAGCATGCGAATAAGGAAACATCTGCGAAATCTTTTACCTGGGCACCGAAGTTAATCTGGAAACCATCAAATACCGTATTTCCGGTGAAAATTCCAAGAATAGTTACTACAAAAATACTGATTAAAATAGAACCGGTTACTTTTTTCTTATAAAGAACGGTGGTAAGTACGATTCCAAAGAAGGCTAAAATTGCGCCCCAGCAAGCCACCGGATTTTCAGAGAAAGTAGAGAAATCCACCAAAGATACCATGGTGCTTTCATTTCCTACAATAAGACCGGCATCCTGGAAGCCGATAAATGCAAGGAATAATCCGATACCCACTGATATGGCAACTTTTATATTTTTCGGAATTGCCATTACAATTTTTTCCCGGAAGGAACATAAAGTAATCAGAATAAATAATGCACCGGAAATGAATACCATTGCCAGTGATGCTTCATAGGAATAACCCATGCCAAGCATTACGGTGTAAGTAAAGAATGCGTTCATTCCCATACCAGGTGCCTGGGCAAACGGTAATTTGGCAAGAACTCCCATTAAGAAGGTTCCTAAAAATGCGGACAGACAGGTGGCAAAAAATACGCCATTGAATACCTTATCATACATATCGGTTCCTTCAAAAGGTGTGGCAAGCATTGCCGGATTTACCATGATGATGTAAGCCATGGTAACAAATGTTGTGATACCTGCAATAAACTCGATTTTTACGCTGGTACCATTTTCTTTCAGTTTGAAAAACTTTTCCATAATAAACGTCCTTTCTTTTGTTTTATCTAAACCAGTTCACAAACTGGAATAAATCGATTATTTATAATATCCAATAATCCCCGGTTGGTAATTGCCATCTCCGGAATAACAGCAAGGGAAATCTGAAGACTCATAGTGAGGATTGGATTCTTAAGAATACAGCCATGTTCCCACAAATCAGCTAAAAGTCTATCTGTTTCCTTTACAAATACATCCATTGGCTTCTGACTTAAAATGCCAAGTACCGGAAGCCCCACAAATTGTTTCTCTTCTCCATCCCTTACATAAGAAAGACCACCCTGTTTTGCAATGACCTGATTAAATGCCAGCGTCATATCCGAAAGAGAAGTTCCAAATGCAATCAGATTCTGGGTATCCTGTCCTACCGAACCGGCAAATGCTCCCTGCAGTGCTCCTGCCTGGCTGATGATGCCGATTCCGATGGAACCATCTTTCCGGTAACGGTCTACTACTGCACAATACATTAAGTCATCCTCTAAAATGAGTGCACCGTTCTTTACCGGAAGCTTTCTCTCTTCGTGAATTGTCTCTAAGGTTCCGTCCACGATTTTTACAATATTGACTTTTACTTCGCCATCTATGCAGCCTTCCGGCAATGGAATCGTAAGTTCTCCTTCTTTTAAATCATCCCGCTTTATGGAATGGATCACTTCTTTCGGATAATCCATTCGCGGATAAGAAGCCTTTGCAATTTCTCCGTTTACAATAACATCCTGCACCTTAAAGTCTGTTAAATTCTTCACAAGTATCATGTCTGCACGATATCCTTCTGCAATGACACCTCTGTCCTTTAAGCCATAGGCTGCTGCCGGATAAACCGTAGCAAGCTTGATTGCCTGAAGCGGCTCCACACCTTCTTCCACAATCTGAGCCAGTGCATAGTTCATATGTCCATGCTCTGCCATATCTTTTGCTGTAATACAGCCATCGGTAGAAAGTAAAATATGGTCGCTGTCTCCTGCTTTATCTAAGAATTCTTTTGCACTTGCAGGCTCTTTTAAGGAGCCACGGCGGATAATGACATACATTCCTTTTCTGAATTTTTCTAACATTTCCTCCACCGTTACACTCTCATGATCAGAGCTTACGCCTGCTGCAATATAGGTATCTAAGTCAGCTCCCAATACACCCGGCGCATGTCCGTCTATTTTTAAACCTTTTTCTTTTCCATAATCTAAGATTTCTTTTAAAGAAGCTTCCTTTGCAATGACCCGGTTATAATCCATGGCTTCTGCAATTCCATACATGCCATATTCTTCCACCATCACTTTGACATCGGAAAGCATCACCTGTCCATAACAGTCTTCATATCCCGGTGCTGACGGAACACAGGGAGATGCCATCCAGACCGGTGTAAGCTCTGTCTCCTTCATCTCTTCCATCAGATATTTTGCACCCTTATGTCCTAAGACATTTACTGCATCATGAGGGTCTAAGACTGCTGCTGTGGTTCCGTTTTGTATCAGTGCCTCTGCAAAAGATGCACTGCTTAACATGCTAAGCTCCACATGGGTATGGGCGTCAATTAATCCCGGCAGGGCAGTAAGCCCTTCCCCATTGATTACCGTAAGATGCTCCTTTTCTTCTGTTTCACTGGCATCAATATGCTCTGCAATTTTCTCAAAACGACCATTTCTGATATAAATATCCCCGGTTTTTATCTCATCTTCCAACACATCTGCAATCGCAACATTCTTAATCAACAGGCTCATAGGATTCTTTTCCTTTCTGAAACAATGGTAGTTTCTGTAAAAATGTGATATCTGTCCGCTCTGCCGCTTTTCCCTCTGCCAGAATTGCAAGCCTGCTGCAAACCTCTCCTCCGGCTTTCTGCACCAGACGCTCTGCCGCAGCCAGGGATTCTCCTTTTGAAATCACATCATCCACAATTGCAACTTTCTTTCCCTTTAACTTCTCTGCATCCGTTTCATCCAGAAAAATATCCTGATTTCCCTCTGTTGTAATGGAATGCACTGCATCCTGGATAAATGATTTCACATAGGACTTCACGCTTTTCCGGACTACCACAAATTCCTTCATATGAAGCTGCTTTGAAATCTCGTACGCCAGGGCAATTCCCTTTGCTTCAATGGTCAGGATAATTTCCGCTCCATTGGCAAATGCCGCCAGTTCCTTACCTGCTTTCTCAATCAGCTCTGTATCACTGATTACCACAAAACTTGCATACGCTGTTCCATCTGACAGTTTAACAAAAGGCAGTTCACGTTTCAGACCACATACTTCTAAATCATAATGTTCCATTTTATCTATATCCTCTTATCTATCATTATATATCCGCCGGAGAATGTTCTGTCTCCTTCGGATGTATTGTAACTATGAAAAACACGAAAGGTACAACACGTCCCCGTATTGCACCTTTGCTTTACATACATTTGCATTATAATAGAAATCGTTTTATAATAAAAATACTATTTTTACTTGGTTTCTATAATATTTTTATTATATTGTGTGGAGGAAGATTGAAAAAATATTTACTTCAATATAATTAGCCGGTTATGCAGGAAGATTATTTTATCTGATATGAAATGTCTGCAGTTCTTAGTTACATGTTTTTCTTGATTATAAACTGTCTTTCCATTGCTTTGAGAGGATAACTGCTCTGTCCGCCGAGTACGGATGCTGAATAATGTCTGCAAGGGGCACTAAGAATTTCGACCTATAACTGAATAAGCCTGGCATCCGTACTTCGGCGAACCGGGCAGCTATCATGTCAAACATTGGAAAGACTGTTTTGATAACAGAAAGAAAAACATGTGCTTTAGAACTGCGGCATTTCATATCAAAAATAATCTTCCCTGCATACCCGGAACTATATTTAAAATTTTATATTTTTTACAATCCCCTCCACAAACCACATAAATTATATTTTCAAATGATTCCTACAAAACAAAAGAGGTATTTTATTATGACACTGGATTCCTACCGTAACTTTGTAACCATTGTAGATTGCGGCAGTATCGTAGCGGCTGCCAATAAGCTTCTGATTGCACAGCCTTCTTTGAGTAACCAGCTAAAAAATATTGAGAAAACCTATGGTGCGAAGCTTCTTCTCCGGGGAAACCGTTCTTTAGAGCTGACGGATGCAGGAAGAATCTTTTACAAACGTGCCAAAGAGATTTGCATGATGGAAGAGGGCTTACGAAATGAATTGCTGAATCAGAAAACCGGCTTCTCTGAACTGTTGAAGATTTCAATTCCAGCCGGTAACTCTCCTTATTTTCTGCACAAATTTTTTGATGCCTTTATCGCAAAGCACCCGAAAGTAAATTATGACTTTTATGAGATTCCAAGCGAATTTGTTATTCCGAATGTCTTAAATGGAATTACGGAGATTGGGCTGATTCGCTCTGCCGCACCCGGACATGGTGCGCTTACACTTTATCCCTATGAAAGAGAGGATATTGTTGCACTGTTTCCAAAAGACCATCCCCTGGCTAAAATCAAAGGAAAGCTTTCTGTCCCGGACCTTGCCAACTACCCGCTGGCAATTCCTTTTGACTGTCTGGATATTGTTTATGCTTCTTTTGGACACTATCTTCTTTCGCCAAATGTTTCCATGATTACTTCTCCGAAAACCACTGCCATTGAGTGGGCACGATCTTTCGGAAGTGTAGCCTTAGTCTCCCTGACGAATGAGGACATGCGTGAAATTAAGGATATGTGCATCAAATATATTTCCGATGAAAACCTCTATATTATGAGTGCTTTTATTATTAGCAAAGACCGGCACCTTTCGAAGATTGCGAAGGAATTTTTGCAGGTGCATGGTATTGAAGTTTCTTAAGGTGCTCGCCAACTACGAGAAACACGCTTTGCGAGTTTCTCGAGTTATCGCGGTGCTCGTCAAATCTGCATGCAAGCATGCGATTTTTCTCGCTACTCGCGTAAAAAAGATATCTGATAACTATGCCTCATTTGCAGCATATTTACCAGATATCTTTTTTTGGTTATGATAACGCTTTTTAACACTTCTGTCTCATTGCAATATTCATATTAGTATTTATATTCAAAACTTTCTATATTGTGATGCTCTTATCTTATGATACTTTCAATGTGAATTTCTGGATTTCTTTCTCGGAACTTACCTTTTCAATCATTGCACCAAGGGAAGCTAATTTCTCTTCAAAATGTTCATATCCACGTTCAATATAATAAATATCATCTACAATGGTGATGCCTTCTGCTGCAAGACCTGCAATTACAAGGGCTGCACCTGCTCTTAAATCCGGAGCACTGACTCTTGCACCTGTGAATTTTTCAACACCGGTAATAATTGCAATATTGCTCTCTACTTTCACCTGTGCACCCATACGGGTCAGTTCATCTACATATTTGAAACGGTTTTCAAAAATACTCTCCGTTACGGTACTTGTTCCTTCTGCTAATGCTAAAAGCACCGACATCTGTGGCTGCATATCTGTTGGAAAGCCAGGATACGGTAAAGTAGTTACCTGGGTATGATGCAATGGCTTGCTGGATACCACACGTACTGCATCATCAAATTCTTCCACTTCACAACCAATTTCAATTAATTTTGCTGTGGTTGCCTCTAAATGCTTGGGAATAACATTTTTAACAGTTACATCACCTTTGGTTGCAGCCGCTGCAAACATAAAAGTTCCTGCTTCAATCTGATCCGGAATAATAGAATATTCTGTTTTATGAAGCTTCTCTACACCCACAATACGGATGACATCTGTTCCTGCGCCACGGATATTTGCTCCCATGCTGTTTAAGAAGTTTGCTACGTCTACGACATGTGGCTCCTTAGCTGCATTTTCAATAATCGTCTTTCCCTCTGCCATGGATGCCGCCATCATAATGTTAATGGTTGCTCCTACAGAAACTTTATCTAAATAAATATGGTTTCCCACCAGATGTTCTGCAGTAGCAGAAATTAACCCATGCTGAATATCAACATCGGCTCCTAACGCGCGAAAACCTTTCAGATGAAGGTCAATCGGACGGGTTCCGATTGCACAGCCACCCGGAAAAGCCACTTCTGCTTTCTTATATTTGCCAAGTAATGCTCCTAACAGATAGTAAGAAGCTCTGATTTTATTAATATATTCATAGTCCACGCTCAAATCATGAATCAGTGAACCATTAATCTTTACCCTATGTTCTCCAAGACGCTCTATCTTAGCACCAATTCCCTCCATGGCACTTAATAACACATTAATATCACGAACGTTTGGTAAATTATCTATTATTACGGTCCCATCCGTCATAATTGCTGCCGCAAGAATTCCCAGTGCAGCATTCTTAGCTCCACCAATCTCAACTTCGCCAACCAAAGGATTTCCACCTTTAATCACATACTGTTCCATCTCGCACCTCTATGCTTAGATTCCCTACAAAATTACAAACAAAATATTATAGTAACTTATTTCCTCTTTTGTCAAGTATTTCTCGTACCTCAAAAGAATTATCTACAATAGTATTATTATATTATATATTCACTGACTTGTAAATCGAAATTAATTCAGATAGTTCACCGGATTTACCTGGGAACCATTAATTAATATCTCAAAATGCACATGCGGACCTGTAGAACGTCCCGTACTTCCGCTTAATGCGATTACTTCACCCTGTGATACGCTCTGCCCTGCTTTTACCAGTAATTTACTGTTATGTGCATAACGTGTCATTCTTCCATCCGGATGGCTGATTAAGACGCAGTTGCCATATCCGGAAACATAGCCGGCACTGACTACTACACCATTGCTGGATGCAAATACCTTGGTTCCGGTCGGACATGCCCAGTCAATTCCTTTATGCATTCTGCCCCATCTTCTTCCAAAACCGGAAGAAACTCTTCCGCCAATCAGCGGTTTAATGTAAGTTGGCGGTATCTTGGTTCCACGCTCAATAACTGCCGGCGTTGACTCTGTCAGTATGGTCTGGTGGATCATACTCCGCTCCGTCTCAATTCCATTCTCTGTTGTCACCACCATATTAACCTCGCGATGTCCGGTAGTTCCCTCTGCAAGCACCACTTCGTCGGTCGTATACCAGGAATCATTTGGTACAATCTCCGGCTCTGCGGTATAATCCTCTTCATATACTACGCCTTCGCTGATCCGTAAGCTGATGTCCGGCTGAGGCACCGACAGAATCAGTTCTTCACCGGCACTGATTACTGCATCTTCCCCGGACAATCCATTGAGTGCTATAATTGCTGCCACTGATGTATCATGCTCCTGTGCAATAACCGACAGACAGTCTCCCGGCTGTATCTCATATATTTTATTCGTTTCTTTCTCTTTTGTTACTTCTTCCACTGCGGCATCTATATCCGTCAGAGTGTCCGCTGCTACCAGATTGGTGAACACTTCCACATCCTGTGCAAATTCCATCGAAAGAATTCCGGTTTCATAATTATTTTCCCCGGGATTCTCCTGTGCATCGGAAAGATAGATTCCAAGCTGCTGCACAATACCGGCATCCGCAGAATCTTCTGTTTTTTCTGAAACGCCTGCCTCTTTTAAGTTTGCAAGAAGCATTCCCTCCTGATGATCTGTTTCCTTTTTGAACTCTACCTCAAACCGATTGTCCGTATCCTGTTCTTCCTTCAAACGTCCTAAAAACGTTTCTACTTCATCTAAAGTTGCAAAAGAAAGCTGGTTTTCACCGGCACTTACCGTATATGCAAAGATTTCTCCAGAATTTTCTTTCTTAAGCTCCTTTGTAATCTTTTCTTTTAATGCAGTTTCACTTAACAGTTTCTGAAATGGCTTATGGCTTTCTGTTGTCTCATAAGAAATCTCCTGCATCAGATAGCCTTCACTCTCTTTTGCCATTTGCCGCCGGCTTTCGTGTACTGCCTTTTCCACATCTGTCTTGCTGCTGACACAGCCTACCACTTTATTATTTACGGTTACCACAAAATAATTCTGTCCCAGTGAAAATTTCTGCAAAAGTACCACCAGTACCAGACAGACGAAAAATATGCCTGCTGCCCACATGCGGATACGAATCTTTTTATCGACTTTTCCAATTCTATTTAAAGTTGTTGATTTCTTTTTCTGCTCCTGCATCTTATCTGACTTCTTCATTTTATCTGATTCCTGCATCTTCACAGGTTCCTGTGCATTCCCTGGTATCTGCATCTTTTATTCCATCCCGAGTTTTTCTTTTACTGCATCAATTGTTTCACGAATTGACAATCCCTCTTCGTTTACTGTTACATCCGCATATTTTTCATAGTATGCAGTTCTCTCATCATACAAATCTTTCAGCGTCTGGCCATCATTCAATACCACACCGCGGTTTTTCAAATCACCAAGACGCTCTTCTAATGTCTCATAAGATACACTCAGATAAAGTACGGTTGCAATTTCTTTATAATGCTCCATGGCATTTGCACAATATACTGCACTGCCTCCTGTGGCAATGACTGCTTTATGTCCTTCTATGCTGCTGTTTACCTCATCCTCAATCTCAAGAAATCCTTCTGTTCCATGCTCTGCAATCAGCTCACACAAAAGCTTTCCAGTCTGCTGCTGGATGACTAAATCTGCATCCACAAAATTATAGCCTAATGCCTTCGCCAATACGACACCTACAGTACTTTTTCCTACGCCCGGCATTCCGATTAATACGATATTGTCTTTCATTCCATACTCCTGTATCTATGTGATAGAAAAGAAGCAGAAAAATAAATTTTCTGCTTCTCTATATTCTTGTCACTTTATAATTTCTGCAATTATTCTGTTGCTGCCTCTGATGCTGTCTCTGTCTCACTTACAGATTCTGTTTCTGTATCTGTTTTCTTGATGGTATAGAGCTTATCAAAATTAACAGCTGCCCATACATCATCATTTACCGTCCATTCTTTTTCTTCCTTGTAGCTGTCGCATACTTCAGTATATTTATCGGACTGACGCTGGGAAACAATTGTTTCTTTCTCTTTGTCGGTTGCATCACGGTCAAATTCACTGTCTAAGCGGATAACATAATATCCTTTTCCATCTACGGAAATCATGGAAGAAACTTCTCCCTCTTTTAACGCATCTGCTGCTGTAATAATGGATGCATCCATACTTCCTGTTGCTGTTCCATCTTCACCGATTTCATCACTGCCGTATGAATAAGTGCTTACAGTATATCCGTTGTCTGTTGCTGCTGCATCAAAATCAGTTTTCGCTTCTTCTGCGATTTTCTCTGCAGTTTTTTCTAATTCTGCCTTCTCATCATCGGTATATTCCACATAATTCTTGCTGTCATCATAATGTGCCTCGGTAGAAACCTTGATATAACTGAATGTTCTCTGTGCCGCTTCTTCATCAGAAACTTCGGTATCTACAGTTGCAATGATTGCATTATGCATCTTCTTCTGAATCAGGTTCAGTCGAAGCATTTCTGCTACATATTCTTTCTTGGCACCCATGGTCCTGATTGCTTCCTTGCTATTGTCATCCATGAACTGCTGTGCTGCAGTATCAATATCAGAAAGCTCCTCATCCGTTATTTCCACACCATAGTCTTTCATATGGTCTTCCAAGAGATAATTGGTCTGAATCTGTGTCAGGATTCCATCTTTTACATTATCCTGCATAGTCTTACCGTTTCCGGATAAATCCTGTGACCACATATTTTCCTTAGCATATCCCATGGTAATATAGCTGTCATAGGATACTGCTGTATACTGTGCCATAAAGTTGGCAAGTCCAAGTGAAATCTCTTTATCTCCTAATGTAGCAACAACTGCATCTTCATCGATTCTGCTGCCACATCCTGTCATAGCTACGGAAGCTGCAGTAACAACCGCCAATGCAAGTGCTGTGAATTTCTTAAATCTCATATCACGTTCCTCCAAAATATTTATCATCGTTCTATTATAGTGCTTTTTCGTACATGCCGCAAGATTTTTATGCAGTTAAGCATCCTTTTTTATGGTTTTTTCTACCAGAATCGTCTGCACATCCAACACAAACTGGCGGATATAGTTGATACTGCTGCCTGATACTGTCCGGCTGTTGGTTCCCCGGTTCAGCACAAAATACGGTCCTTTCTGATCCGGTATAAATTTCAACGCATGATCATATTTTGACAGAAGTTCCGGTATTTTTGCCGGATTCACCGCAGCTTTTTCATACATGACAAAGCGCACTGTATTGCCACGCTCTACCACTTCCTTCATATACGCCTGATGCGCCAGCACTTTTATCAATGCAATGGAAAGAAGGTTTGTTACTGATTTTGGCGGGTCTCCAAAACGGTCTGTCAGCTCATCAAGCATCTCATCACTTTCTGAATCATTTTCAATGGCTGCAATTCGTTTATAAATATCCAGCTTCTGTGTCTCGTTTGGAATATAGGACGGTGGGATAAATGCATCCATTTCCACATCTACTGTTGTATCGAAGCTTTCTTCCACTCCGATTCCCTTCTCCTGTTTGACAGCCTCATTGAGCATCTTGCAGTAAAGGTCATAACCGACTGCCTCCATGTGTCCGCTCTGCTGGGCACCCAGCAGGTTTCCGGCTCCACGGATTTCCAAATCCCGCATGGCAATCTTAAAGCCGCTTCCTAAGTCTGTATATTCCTTGATTGCAGCCAGACGTTTCTCTGCGATTTCTTCTAACATTTTATCCCGGCGGTACATTAAGAACGCATATGCCGTCCGGTTGGAACGTCCTACTCTTCCGCGAAGCTGATAGAGCTGTGACAGTCCCATATTATCCGCATCATGAATAATCATGGTATTTACATTGGAAATATCAAGCCCCGTCTCGATAATCGTTGTGGATACCAGCACATCAATCTCTCCGTTGATAAACTGATACATAATATCCTCAAGTTCCCGTTCCTTCATCTGTCCGTGGGCAAATGCCACATTGGCATCCGGCACCAGTTCTGAAATTTTCGCTGCCATTTCTGCAATCTGGTTTACCCGGTTAAATACATAATAAACCTGTCCGTCTCTTGCTAATTCCCGGCAGATTGCCTCCCGCACCATTTCTTCATTATATTCCATGACATAAGTCTGGATTGCCACACGATCCATCGGCGGCTCCTCTAAAACACTCATATCACGGATTCCGATAAGGCTCATATGCAATGTCCTTGGAATTGGTGTTGCCGTTAAAGTCAGCACATCCACATCCTTTTTCATCTGCTTGATTTTCTCTTTATGAGCCACACCAAAACGCTGCTCCTCATCGATAATGAGAAGTCCCAAATCCTTAAATTTCACATCCTCAGAAAGCACTCTGTGGGTTCCGATAATAATATCCACCATGCCTTTTTTCAAATCTTCGATGGTTTTCTTCTGCTCTTTTGGGCTGCGGAAACGGCAAAGCAAATCTACTCTTACCGGGAAATCTTTCATCCGCTGGGCAAAGGTATTATAGTGCTGCTGCGCCAGGATTGTGGTCGGTACTAAATAAACTACCTGTTTTCCCTCCTGCACCGCCTTAAAGGCAGCACGGATTGCCACCTCCGTCTTGCCATATCCTACGTCTCCGCAAATCAGACGATCCATAATCTTGGTGCTTTCCATGTCCTTCTTGGTTGCTTCAATGGCAAGTTCCTGATCTTCTGTCTCCTCAAATGGAAACATCTCTTCAAATTCCTTCTGCCATACAGTATCCGGACCATAGACATAGCCTTCTTTGTTCTGTCGGATAGCATAGAGTTCCACCAGTTCGTGGGCAATTTCTTTTACCGCACCACGCACTCTGGTTTTTGTCTTATCCCAGTCCGGGCTGCCCAGCCGGTTTAACTTCGGTTTCTTGGCATCGGAACCGGCATATTTCTGAATCAGTTCCAGCTGGGTTGCAAGAATATAAAGATTGCCTCCCTTGGCATATTCAATCTTGATATAGTCCTTGACTTTTTTATCGACTTCGATTTTCTCGATTCCACGATAAATGCCAAGGCCGTGATTTTCATGTACCACATAATCACCTACATGAAGGTCACGAAAGCTCTGTATCTTTTCTCCCTCATAGAGGCGGTGTTTCTTCCGTTTCTTCTTTTCCTGCCCGAATATATCACTTTCTGTGATAACCGCAAATTTAATCAGCGGGTATTCGTATCCACGTTTTACTTTTCCATAGGCAGTTAAGATTTCTCCCGGCTGCAATTCCCGTTCAAAATCTTTGGCATAATAACAGCTTACCTCTTCTTCCTGTAAATCCTTCGCCAGATGCTCTGCCCTTGTCTTAGATGCGGATAATACAACGACCCGGTATCCGTTTTTCTTATAATTCTTTAAATCCTTCACCAGCGTTGCAAAGCTGTTATTATAGGAATTCACACCCTGCACCTGAATATGGTAACGGTTCGTAATGTCTAACTCCCGCACCTTCATATCCAGTGCTGCCAGTGCAAGTCCGTGGAAACTCTGCATCTTCGCAGTAATTTCCTTTCCGGTAAAGAGCGTTTCTGCCTGTCCCGGCAGAATATAACCCTTCTCCAAGCGCTGCTTCATGCTCTCTTCAAATTCCTGCTCTGTCACCCTGCCCTTTTCCATCAGCCGGGCAGGTTCATCCAGGACTAAAAGAGTCTCGTCTTTGCCAAAATAATCCAAAAGGCTTACCGCCTCCGGGAAGAAATATGCAAGGCTGCTGTCCAAATTAGCTGCACCACCTAATTCTTCTATCTCTTCTTCCAAAGCAGCCGCCGTCTGTTTGATGCGATGGCCTTCTTCATTTTTCATCTGGTCGCGGAACTTCTTTTCTGCCTTTACCGCTTCCTGTCGAATTTTCTTCAAGCCTGCCTGCTTCCGTTCTTCCGTCAGCACCAGTTCCGTTGCAGGATACAACGTAATTTCTTCCAAATTCTCTATGGAACGCTGGCTCTCCGCCTCAAAGCTTCGTAGGGAATCAATGGTATCTCCCCACATTTCAATACGCAGCGGATTTTCTTCCGTCAGAGGATATATATCAAGGATTCCTCCACGCACCGCAAATTCTCCCGGCATTTCCACCTGATAATTGCGCACATACCCCATCTGCAAAAGCCGCTTTGTCTCTGCCTCAAAGTCTAATTCGTCTTCCACCTTATAAGTACGCACCGCTTCTTTAAAGGCTTCCAGTCCTGCCATCCGGTTCATCAGTCCGTCAAAAGTCAATACCACTGTAACCGGCTTCTTTTCGGATAAACGTTTTAACAGGGCAATCCTCTCTCCGGTAAGCTGATTACTTCTGATATCCGACTGATAAAATAAAATATCCTTCGCCGGGAAATAGAGAGTCTCCCTGTCGAAAAAGCGATAATCTTCTAAGATTTCCCTTGCTTTTTGTTCGTTAAAAGTAACGATGATTTTATTTCTAAAACCATCGTTCGCCGCAAATACCATATGTGCCTTCTGTGCATCCATGCATCCGGATATCTGAACGATACCTTGATTGCTCTTTAGCTGCTTTAAGGCATTTTGCAATTCTTCCAGTTCCGAAAGGGGCTGCAAAAATACATTCATAATGTTCTTCCTTTAATTATAGTCATTCATTGCCTGTTCGATTTTTCCATCGACAATCAGTTCTACCGCAGATACCGCATCTAAAAATGCTTCCTCTGCCAGTTTCCGGTCTGCCTTATCCATATGGCCAAGGACATGGTCTGCCAAATCCCAGCCCTGTGGTTTCTCACCGACACCTACCTTGATCCTAGCAAACTGCTCTGTTCCCACCTGCGCAATGATATTTTTAATTCCATTGTGTCCGCCGGCACTGCCTTTTTTACGAATCCGTATTCTTCCCGGTGCCAGGCTGATATCATCAAAAATCACTAACAGTTCACTGGCCGGATCCACTTTATAGAAATTTACTGCTTCAGCGATGCTTTCTCCGCTTAAGTTCATAAAAGTCTGTGGCTTCACCAGAACAACTTTTTCACTTCCGATCATTCCTTTGCCGCAGATTGCTTTATACTTTTTTTCGTCCATCCTTATATTATATTTTTCTGCCAGTACATCCATGACATCAAAGCCAACATTATGTCTGGTATGTTCATATTTCTTTCCAGGATTTCCAAGTCCCGCTATAATGTACATTCTTTCTTCCTTCTTCTGATGATTTCTGCAGCTGATTCTAACTGCTTCTGGTCATTTACTCCATTGATGTCTTCCGGGCTTTCCAGTGCAAATGCATCTACACGAAGTCCTTTATCCTTTAATATCGTAAGCGTATCCGGCAGATAATATTCACCCTGTGCATTATTCGGCTGAATCTTATCCAATGCCTGTGATAATTCCCAGGTATTAAATACATACATTCCGGAATTAATCTCATGGGATTTCAACTCTTCTTCGTTTGCATCCTTATGTTCTACGCTCTTTATAAATTCTCCGGATTCATTGCGGATAATTCTTCCGTATCCGGTCGGGTCATCTATCGTTGCTGACAATACGGTTACTGCATTTTTATGCTGGATATGATGCTCCAAAAGCTGCTTTAAGGTTGCAGATGTAATCAGTGGTGCATCTCCAAAAAGAATCAGTGTATTTCCTTCTTTTCCCAGGAAATCCTTGGCACATTTTACCGCATGACCAGTTCCAAGCTGCTGCTCCTGCAGTACAAATGTTACATCATCTTTATGTGAAATGGTATTCTCTACCTCTTCATGCTTATAGCCTACCACCAGACAGATATCCTCCGCTCCTGCTCCTTCTGCCGCTTCAATTACATAATCTACCAGACACTTTCCGTCTATTGTATGCACTACTTTCGGAAGGTCTGACTGCATTCTGGTTCCCTTTCCAGCTGCCAATATTACCGCTTTTAATGCTTCCATATTTTTATCCTCTTTATTCCTCTCCGGCTTTCTGCCGAAAATACTGTTATATTTTAGTATACTTCTTTCCTAGAAATTTGTCATCCTTTTTTCCACAATATGAAATAGATGACAATGTAAATCTGCCGTGGGGCAAATGGAAAAGCGAAAAAGACTATAAGGAGCACTAAGAATTTTGAAAAAAATTTTTATCAGTTCTGACAACCGGCGCAAATCAACATCCATGTTGCTTGCGCCTCGCCGGCACTTCCCTGTGCCGGCGTTGTCTGTTTTCGCCCGAAATTCCAAGTACTCCTAACAGTCTTTTTCATGCTTTCTCATTTGTCCCACGGCATATTTATACTTCATTCTATCAATTGTTCAAAAAAAAGAAGTGTGAAAAACAGGCTGCCACATTTCTGTGACAGCCTGCTCGTCTTCCTTATTCTATGTACGTGTTACGCCTCCTCAGCCGCGATTTCACTTTCGTACTTTTCTAAAATAATCTGCTGTATCTTATTTCTGGTATCTGAGTTAATTGGATGTGCAATGTCTCTGTATTCCCCATCAGCAGCCTTGCGGCTTGGCATTGCAATGAAAAGCCCCTTCTCTCCGTCAATCACCTTGATATCATGTACAACAAATTCTTCATCTATGGTAATGGATACCACAGCTTTCATTTTACCTTCTTTTTCAACTTTACGTATTCTTACATCTGTAATCTGCATTATGTTACCCCCTTCACGCCTTTCTCTTAAGTCTTCTGCCTACAGTGAATATCTGTCATTGCGTTCAAGTACAACCTTTACTCCGTCGTCACCGCAATAATACGTGTTGGCTTTCAGCGTTCCACGGCTTTCCACGATACAGTTTTCAATATGCGTATTATCTCCAATATATACGTCATTGAGAATAATGGAATTCTTGATTACACAATTCTTTCCTACAAACACATTTTTAAACAATACAGAATTTTCTATTTTACTGTTGATGATACATCCACTGGAAATCAGGCTGTTCTTCACATCAGAACCTGCATTGTATTTTGCTGGTGGATAATCATCTACTTTCGAATAGATATGCGGTGTCTCACGGAAGAAGTAATTTCTCACTTCCGGTTTCAGGAAATCCATATTGGTATTGTAATATGAATCCACTGTTGCAATATTGCTCCAGTAATCTTCCATTTTATATCCATAAATTCGTTTCATATTCTTATAACGAATCAGAATATCTGTAACGAAATCCCATCTGTCTTCCTGACCGCTCCGCTCTAACATTTCAATCAGCTGTCTTCTGCGGATGATATAAATACCGGTAGAAATTGTATTAGAGCTGGATACCATAGGTTTCTCTTCAAACTCTGTGATTCTGGATTCTTCATTCATGCGGATTACACCAAAGCGGCTGATATCTGCGCCTTCCGGCATATCCTTGCACACAACAGTTATATCAGCTTTCTTCTCAATATGGTAATCCAATACCTTATTGTAATCCAGCTTGTATACACAATCACCACCTGTAATAATTACATATGGCTCATGACGTTTTTTCAAGAAATCAATGTTCTGGTACATTGCATCTGCAGTTCCTCTGTACCACCAGCTGTTGTCAGCGGTTACGGTAGGAGTGAAGGTATAAAGACCTCCCTGTTTTCTTCCAAAATCCCACCATTTGGATGAACTTAAATGTTCATTTAAAGAACGTGCATTATACTGAGTCAGCACTGCAACGGTCTGAACATGTGAGTTGCTCATATTACTCAATGCAAAATCAATGCATCGGTAGCTTCCGCCGATTGGCATTGCTGCAATTGCACGCTTGCTGGAAAGTTCCTGCATACGATGATTGTTTCCACCTGCTAAAATTAATCCTAATGCCTTCATATTCTGTCACCTTCCTTAATAATAGCTCCACCGCCTGCTAACATTCCATCTGGATAATCTGACGGTTCCGTCACTCCGGAAATCGCTGTATTTTTTCCAATTGAAACTCCGTCTGGTATTACAGAATCTTCTCCGATAGTAACCAGATCAGATGCATATACTTTTTCATTCAATGTGCTTGGTGCATACTCGCCTACGCCTAAGTGGCAGTTTGCTCCAACAATGGTCTTATCTGCAATAATGGATTTCTCCACCACAGTATTCTCTCCAATCACACATTCTTTCATGATAATGGAATTGTGTACCACCGCACCCTTTTCAATCCGAACTCCTGCACCAATTACAGAATTCTGCACTTCTCCATAAATTTCAGCACCTTCTCCGATAATGCTGGTATCAACCTTGGACTCTGCTGCAAGATACTGCGGAGCTACATTATCGCTCTTGGTATAAATCTTCCAGTATTCTTCATAAAGGTTAAATTCCGGAATCAGATCAATCAATTCCATATTTGCTTCCCAATAGGAGGAAAGTGTTCCAACATCCTTCCAGTAACCATTGAATTCATAAGCAAATAAACGCTTTCCATTCTCATGGCAGTATGGAATAATATGCTTTCCGAAGTCACAATTACTCTGATCCTTCATAGCAATTAAGCTGTCACGCAATACTTTCCAGTTGAATATGTATATTCCCATGGATGCGAGGTTGCTTCTCGGATGTTCCGGTTTTTCCTCGAACTCTTTAATTTTTTTATTTTCGTCTGTTATAACCACACCAAAACGGCTTGCTTCTTCTATTGGAACAGGCATTGCTGCAATTGTTACGTCTGCATTATTTTCCTTATGGAAATCAAGCATTACTTCATAATCCATCTTATAAATATGGTCGCCTGATAAAATCAGCACATAATCCGGATTATAAGTCTCCAT
>OGUN01000807.1_pt1 | contig 25275 bp, 24 predicted proteins | sample 1553621 | NCBI WGS metagenome assembly OGUN01 (sample SAMEA2580300, study PRJEB22360) | human gut metagenome | biome: human gut; feature: human-associated habitat; material: faeces | place: Denmark | collected 2008/2010
ATTTAAGGGGAGGCGCAGGATTTGACGTTTACGAAAAGTTTAAAGATTTAATTCAAAAGGTAAATATTACGGGTATTTCGTTAACAGAGATTAGTGTAGTATAGTACTTATTATGGCTATACTTTCGGACATCCAACAACCTACAAGTATTTGAAGGGTAAGAGTGTGGAAGACCTACGAACAGAACTTGTTCCGGTCAGCCACAATAGATGTTCGACCAAAAACTGTGAGAAAATCTTGGATGCGGTAGCAAGTGACAAGGTAAAAAATAATGCTTACCAAGATGCCAGGGACATGGTGACTCTTAGCATTGTCAGTGATTTACAGCACTATGACAGCCAACTGGCAGAGGTAGACAAGATGCTGGAATAGATGTATAAGATGCTTGGCAGCACGCTTACAACCATTCCCGGTGTAAATGTTATCACAGCAGTGAAGATTCTTGCTGAAATCGGTGATATCAAACGCTTTAGTAATGCTAATAAGTTGGCACAGTTTGCAGGAATTGCACCACTTCATTTATCATCTAGCGGTAAGGGGAAAGATGTAGCTACCAAGCAGGGTAACAGACGATTGCAGGCAACTATTTATTTCCTTGCAATCCAGATGGTGCAGGTATCCTCAAAGGGTACACCGAGAAATTCGGTGGTACGGGCATATTATGAGAAACGTAAGGCAGAGGGAAAAACCAGTCAGCAGGCACTGATTTGCATTTCAAGACGGTTAATCAGTATTATTTATGGAATGTTAAAAAACGGTACGGAGTATCGCATGCCGGTGGTGGAAAGTGCTGGCGAAAAGTAGTGAAATAATGGCAAATATGTAGTAGAATTTTAAGCAGATGTGATAGTCAGCTTTGGGAAGTGTACGCATTTTCCGGAAGAGTGGCATCGGCTTGGATTATTATAAAGGTAAAGAGTTTATGTCAAGAGTGGTAGTAATACTGTCAATCCTAAAGATGTTAACTTTATGCAGAGATCAATAAAAAATCAAACGGGGGAGCATACAGTACTTGGAAACGCAGAGGCACTTAAAAGTGGTGCATTGAAAGCTACTGATTTGCCAGAAATTCGAATATGGCAAGACGCAGATGGGAAACTATGGACGCTTGATCATAGACGGTTAGCTGCATTTAGAATGGCTGAACTGGATAGTGTGCCATTTAGGTGGGCAACGGATGAGGAAGTAGCAAACCAAATGTGGAAAATGACTACAAAAACAAATGGAATATCTATTAAGTTAAAATTAGCAGATGGACAAAGCATGACAATACAATAGGGAGGTGCGTAATGGATTTTAATAGTATTATAAATGATGTTAACTCTAAAGAAGATTTTATGAATTTTCTAACTCAATTACGACTTGATAAGCAACAAAAGAGTGAAGAATGGGAAAATGATGAGATAACATCATATCTTGAAGGAATATGTTCGTGGGTTGATGATATGGAGGGATATTTCGATAATATGCATATTGAGATGCCGACAGATATTGACTGGAGGTTTATTGCGACTTTGTTTTATGTGGGCAAAATTTACGAGTAGCTATTTGAATTTGATTAAATGTCAATAGAAGAGAGATAGGTACATGCTTCACGCTTGAAGATATTGTCGGTATCCGCAGAGTTGTGATAGCCCGTGGATATGTGAATCTGCGGAACGGTTGTGGAGTGGCACAGATATGAGTATAATGAGAGTAACCAGCTGATCTCTGAAAAGCTCTACAATGGCAAGAAGACTACCAGCCTTGCTTACACTTATGATGCAGATGGCAACCGGATCAGTGAGACCGGACGGATCGGCACGGACAAGGTGAACAAGACTTATGAATACTCCGTAGAGAATCGTCTGGCGGCAGTGCATGACGGGGATGAACTGCTCCTTGCTGCGGCTTATGACGGTGACGGCAACCGGGTATTCTTATTGAACTATAATCTCCATACCGATGATGACTGGAAGGGTAATTCCGGCAACGGCAACGGGAACAACAAGGACAACTCCGGCAGTGGAAATAAGGGAAACGGAGAAAGCGGACTGTTAAACAACAGGGCGGGTCAGATATTCCTGGACTATGGGGATGTCATTATGGGGCCGCCGGTAACGCTGCCTTCGTCTTTGGTAGGTATAAGAGAAGCAATCAAGGGAAACTTTGACAGCAAAGAGATGCAGAGGACTGCAACCGCAGGATTTTATGCGGGTTTTGTGGGACAGGGAATTGAATATACCCGGATCATAAGCAAGGCAGACTACCAGTTGAGCCTGCTGATCGTAACGCAAAAGGGACTCAACGCAGCTGCCAATCCCCTTACATATGTGGAGTATTTCAGGAACTTCTCACCACAGGAGAAACTGGAAGCGGCAAAGACAACCGCAAAGGGTGCATGGAACGGGGAATATGATTCTGCACTCGGCAGGAAAACCGGAGCTGCAATACTGGATTACCTTCTGGTGGCGATAGGCGGTGCCCTGATGAAGGGAGAGAGTGCTGCCTGTGAGGTGGCGGAGAGCGGTAGTACTTCATTGATAGACATTGATGCAATACGCTCCAAATTAAAAACGGAACCTGATACCGCATTTTTCTGGTCTGGAAGAACAGATGGAATAGGTGGTGCTGAGAATGCAGCAAATATTGCCAAAAGTCGAGGTGGAGTTACGTTAGAGTCTACAATTGAAACCCAAAATATTGTTATGCCAGAATGGAATTTCAATAATCCGAGTACGATGGAAGCCTGGGATTTGGCATCTGGAGCATATGATGAACAGGTTTCAGGAGAAATACGTGCAGTCATAGGTTCAGAATTAAGACCAGGTAATATATGGGAAAATGTTGAATTGCCACGTCTTAAGAATAATCCTAATGTTACAAAGATAACAACAATTGACCCCAAAACAGGTGTAGAGAATGTCATTTTTGAGAGGTGAGAAAATGAAAATTACAGGTAGTATAAATTATGTTAAGTTTGATTTGGAAAATGGGTATGTTATAAAAGTGGAAGGAGAAATGCTTGTGGGGAGAAAGTTTGTGGCGTATATGGACACTATGAAAACATGGGAGCCACCACATGAGAATGAGAAAATTAGTAAAGAACAAATAGAAAGAATCATTCAAGAAGTACAGAAAAGTATGAATGAAAATACGGTGCAGATTATTTTTGAATAAAGCCTGTTATGTTTCTACATAATAGTATTTATTATGGTTATACTTTCGGAGTCCCAACAACCTACAACTCCTGCACGTCTATTAATTAATCATCATGGCTGTTACGAAGCAATTAATGAAAAACCTAATCCCCCAACTATGCTGGGGTGAATGGAGTAAGCAGTAGCGTGTAGGATAACGATAAAAAGCCTCCTGTGTTACAATGAGAAAGGTATCGCAAGCCAATCTCAAAACAAAGGAGGCGGTCCTTAATGGACAATCAAAGTTTATCACATGTTCACTGGAAATGCCAGTACCATATAGTTTTCATACCAAAGTATCGGAAGAAGATATTGTATGGTAAGTTAAAAAATGATGTAAGAGAAATAATCTCAATACTGTGTAAGTATAAGGATGTACAGATTATAGATGGAGCAGTATGTGAAGATCATATACATTTAAGCGTAGCAATACCACCTAAAATAAGTATATCGAGCTTCATGGGATATTTGAAGGGCAAAAGTACACTAATGCTATATGACAGGCATCCGGAACTGCAAAGTAAGTGGGATAAGTCATTTTGGGCAAGAGGATATTATGTGTCGACAATTGGTAATATTACAGAAGATGCAATAAAGAAATATATCCAAGAACAGTCGGAAGAGTCAAGGAAAGAAGAAAACAGAAGTACCTCTTTATAGAGGACCAGTAACAAAGCTTGTGATACCCGCCTTTCAGGCGTGTATGCAATCAGCCCTTTTTAGGGCTAATATTAAACCACCAGTTGAACTGGTGGTTGCTAACTAGTATAATAGATGTTTCAGTGACGACAACGGTCACGTAGAGGAGGGCACAGATGAGTTATACAAATTTTGTGAAAGCAATGGAATTGGCACCAAAATGCAAATTTTATATGACTGCCGGCGGAAAAAGTGAAGAGAAAATTGTTATGTCAGAAAAGAAACTGGGCATATCCTTTTCAAGGCAATGTAGGGAGTTTTATAAAAAGTATGGCTATTTGTCCTTTTTTGGCAATGAAATATATGGAATTGATCCAGAGGATGATTCAGGAATATTAGAAGGGAATTCGGTTGCCTATGCACTGAATGACAGAGAAGAATATAATTTACCCGAGGAATGGATACCTATATACGATTTTGGTGATGGAAATATGGCATATTTAGATTATTCTTCTCTAAATGCGGAGAAAGAACCTGATGTTATCATGGCATTTTATAATGGGGATAAGTATGAAACAGTTGAAAAATTAGCTGAGGACCTAGGAGATTTCATATTGCAGTTAGTGTAAGAACAGGTAGGGAATCAAAAGTAAGCAATGTAACAGAGTGCAGGTAAGAACATGAAAAAGAAAATTGTGCCATTGGTTGGTTCGCTTATAGATTTATATTATTATTTATTTGATATGACGGGTGACGGAGGCATATTTCCGGGCTGAAATGGAAGCCACTCATAATATTAAAAAGGTAAGATACACTTATGATGAAGTGATTAGTGATCTTGAGTGATTAAAATATGCATTTTGCAGGAACGATGTACAGGTTATAATAGCAGAAAGAAGGAGATCAGATGGACTTAAATATTAATTCACCGGCATATTATACCAGGGAGTATGGTGTTGACGATGACATATATTGGATGTGCCGAGAACTGTCAAATTATGTCAGGGAGAAGAAATATAGTGATGCAATAAATATTATTGGCATAGTACCAATCGTTGCACCGGCAGCTGTTTTGGAAAAAGGGCTTTGTAAAGCTCATAAGAGGTGCGAACTTAAATCTGGGTTTGCCTCAGTAAGTCTACATATTGATTACGAGGAATATGTTAATGCCGATATTGCCAGAAAGAAAACACTGATTATAAATAATATATTATCGTCAGTAAAAGCTGTTTCTAAAAAGGGCAAGATAGATTATAAACTATTCGAAGAAGACCTTCGGTCGTTCTGCAAAAACAACGATATTACGATTTAAACCTATATATTCCAGCGTTGTACCAAAAGAAGGGCATAGCCAACGACTTTATCGTTGCTGTGCCCTTCCCTTAAAAATACATCTATTTACTCCGCCAGTTCTTCCCACTGTTCATATAATTTTTCCAACTGTTCCTGGCAGGCTGCCTGCTCTTTAGTCAGCTCCTGCAATTTTGCTACCTGGGTGCCGATGGCGGGATCGGACATTTCGGTGTCGATCTCGGAGATGCGGGCTTCCAGCTCGGCAATCTTTTCTTCGCATTTTTTCAGGTCGTTTTCTTTCTTGCGGAGTCTCGCCTGTTCTTCCTTCTGGGCTTTCCAGTCCAATTTGACTTCGGATTCTGCAGCCTTAGCAGCAACACCACTATCTGCATCCGCATTCTGCGGTGCATTAGCCTCTATGGCAGCCATCACGGTGTCGTGTTTTTCCAGATAGTAGTCATAATTTCCAACATAACTTATGAATTGTCCCTCTGTCAGATCCAGGATCCTGTGGGCGGTACGGTTGATGAAGTAACGGTCGTGGGAGACATACAATATCGTTCCCTCGTAACCGTTCAGGGCATCCTCCAGAATCTCCTTGGACATGATATCTAAGTGGTTCGTCGGCTCATCCAGGATGAGGAAGTTTGCGTTGGAGAGTACCAGCTTGGCGAGAGAGACACGTCCGCGCTCACCGCCGCTCAGATCACTGATGCGCTTGAACACATCCTCCCCGGTGAAGAGGAAAGCCGCCAGTACATTGCGGATCTGGGTATTGTTCAGGTAGGGATAATCGTCCGAGATCTCTTCGAACAATGTCTTCTCGCTGTGGAGCACATGATGCTCCTGATCGTAATAGCCGATCTCCACATTGGAACCTAATCGGAAGGTACCCTGATCTGCAGGAACGAGACCGTTTAAGATCTTAAGCAGAGTGGTCTTGCCGCTGCCATTATCACCGATGATCGCCACGTGTTCGCCGCGCTTGATCTCGAAATTAACATCAGTAAAAAGCTTATGGGAGTCAAAGCTTTTGGACAGATGCTCCACAGTCAGCACATCATTGCCGCTTAAGATCCGGGGCGTCAGAGACAGCTTCATATCCGTGCGGACCTCGGAGGGCTTTTCGATGACCTCGATCTTGTCCAACATTTTCTCCCGGCTTTCCGCCCGCTTGATGGACTTTTCCCGGTTGAAGGACTTTAATTTTTCGATAACATCTTCCTGATGCTTGATCTCACGCTGCTGGTTCATATAGGCATTCCAGGCAGCAACGCGCAGCTGTTCCTTTTTTACGGCATAATCGGAGTAATTCCCCATAAAGGTCGTAGCCTTGGACTGATCGATCTCGATGACTTTCCCGGCAATCCGGTCCAGGAAATACCGGTCGTGGGAGACGATGAGAACGGCTCCCTTGTAATTCAACAGATAAGTCTCCAGCCAGGCAATGGAATTCATATCTAAGTGGTTCGTCGGCTCGTCTAAGATAATGAGATCAGGGTTCTGTAACAGAAGCCGTCCTAACGCCACACGGGTCTTTTGACCGCCGGAGAGTGTGGCAACCGGCTTGGAGAATTCATCTTCGGTAAAGCCCAGTCCCTTTAACACTCCGACCAGCTCACTGCGGTAGAGATAGCCGCCGCCGGTCTCGAAAGCGTGGGTGAGAGAGGTGTACTGCTTCATCAGGTCTTCCAGAGCGTCCCCATCAGCATGCTTCATATTGTTTTCGCATTCCCGGATCTTTTCCTCCAGGCGCAACAGATCCGCCTTGACGGACAACAGTTCCTCGTAAATGGTGTGAGAGGTATCCACGGTGCTGTTCTGGGCGAGATACCCAAGTGTCTTGTCTTTCGCCAGAACCACCTGTCCGTCATCGGGAGTCATTTCTCCTACGATGATGCGGAGCAGCGTTGTTTTTCCGGCACCGTTGATGCCCACAATGGCAGCTTTTTCATGATCCTCTATATGAAAAGAGACATTTTTCAATACCTGATTTTCCACAAATGCTTTTGAAATATTCTGACAAGATAATATCATGGTAGTAAGTATCCTTTATTTCCAGCCCACACAGAACGGACTTTTTAAATTTTATTGTAACGAAAAGAAGAAAACCTGTCAATTCATTGACAAGTTTTTAACATATGGTGTATACTTAAATAATCGGAGGTGAAAGTATTGGAAGTAAAAGAAATTTCACAGGCTGTGATTGGCAGACTGCCCAGATACTTTCGATATTTGGGGGAATTTAAGGATGAAGGTGTAGAACGTATCTCTTCGCAGGAACTTTCCGGACTGATGAAGGTGACCGCATCCCAGATACGTCAGGATTTTAATAATTTCGGCGGTTTCGGCCAGCAGGGCTATGGATATAATGTAGAATCTCTGTATCGTGAGATCGGTAAGATCTTAGGACTGGATAAGCAGCATAATTTCGTCATCATTGGAGCAGGCAATCTGGGAAGAGCGCTGGGCAATTATATGAACTTCGAACGTCGTGGATTTATCTTCAAGGGAATGTTCGATGCGAACCCGGAACTGGTGGGTAAGGATGTCCGCGGTGTGAAGGTCATGCCCATGGATCAGCTGGAATCCTTTATCCGGGAGAATGACATCGATATCGCTGTGCTGACGATTCCAAAGACCAGTGCTGTGGAAGTGGCAGATAAGCTGGTGGCTAACGGGATCCGTGCTATCTGGAATTTCGCTCATGTGGATCTGAATGTTCCCGAGGGAATTCAGGTGGAGAACGTGCATCTGTCCGACAGCTTAATGAAGCTATCCTATAATATTAACCGTTACAGTTCAGACATGAAATAAGCAAGCGTATGATTGCTTATTTCATAGGCGGAGTGTCTGAAAATGAATAAAAGGAAAAGTCGCAAGGCGATGACGGATGCGAAGCAGCCGCTTTTATGAATTTCAGCGCACCGAGAAATAATACAACATGAAGTAAGGCATCAAAGGAGTGATATTATGGGCAACGGTAACGCAGAAGAAAATGCACAGGACCGACAGGCTGCTTTCAAAAGTGCATTGACGGGAAAGCATCTGCCCGTACTCACCCTGGATAATAAATGGTATCGGTTGTTGAATAAGACCGGTTCCGTTCCGCTAAAAGAAACGGAAGATGCCCTGAATCAGCTGTTGAAACGACAAGGTAAGCTCAATACCGAGTCGAAGGATATCCGGAATCTGAAAAAGAAGCTGATGAAAGAGATCGTTCCTATGGTGGATGAGGCGGAACAGCAGGGCGAAAACAGTAAGCTGAACAAACAGATCGAGGATCATAAGCGCCTGATCGGGGAATGCAATGAGAAGCTGGAAGCATACGAAGATGAGTTAAAAGATATCCCCAGAGAGATCGAAAGAATAAATCTTCAGCTTATGATGTTTACTATGGACTGCTGCTATGATATTATGAAGGATAATGACAAACAGATCAAAGAGACTGCGGAGTGGGTGGGTGCGATCCGTATCGAACTGAAAAAACGTCTGATCGAAAAACAGCAGATGGAACAGCAGAATCAGGAGATCTACAACTACATGCATGATATTTTTGGTGCAGAAGTGGTCAATCTGTTTGACATGAAATATAATCCGGAGCAAAAATAGTATGAGATATCTGGTAACTGCACAGGAAATGAAGCATTACGATAAGAATACCATAGAGTACCTCGGCATACCGGGGCCGGTTCTGATGGAGAGAGCGGCTCTGGCAGCGGAGGATTTTATAAAAGAGCGCTTTGATGCCGTGAAAGAACGGACGAAAGTGCTCATTTTTGCTGGTATGGGGAACAATGGCGGCGATGGCCTGGCGTTAGCAAGACTTCTTGCGGCGGACGGATACGCAGTCGCGGTAAAATGCGTGGGAGATATGCAGAGAGCTACCAAGCAGTGGAAATCGCAGTGGCAGACTTTGCAACATTTTCCGGTGAAGACAGACAGTAATATTGCGGTGGATGAATATAATGTAATTGTAGACGCCCTCTTCGGCGTGGGATTAAGCCGCCCTGTGGAGGGATACTATGCGGATGCCGTGAAAGAGATGAACATGACAGAGGGATTTAAGCTGGCACTGGATGTGCCAAGCGGTATCTGCTCAGATACCGGCAGAGTGCTGGGTTGTGCATTTCTGGCGGATGCCACGGTCACTTTTGGTTTCTGTAAGAGAGGACTGGTACTGTATCCCGGTGCGGAATACGCCGGAGAAGTCCGGACTGCGAATGTGGGGATCGGACAGGAGAGCTTCTTAGGACAGGAACCAGAAATGTACACTTATGAGAAAGGCTCCGTACAGTTACTTAAGAGAAACGCTGCGGGGAACAAAGGAACCTTCGGCAAAGCACTGCTTGTTGCAGGAAGTAACGGTATGGCGGGTGCAGCCATTTTGGCGGCGAAAGCAGCCTATCGTACCGGAGCCGGCATGGTAAAGGTGATTACCGCGGAAGAGAACAGACAGATCATACAGCAGGGGATTCCGGAAGCGTTGTACGGCTCCTGCAGACAGCTGACAGAGAGCTTAGACTGGGCGGATGTCATCGCCATTGGTCCCGGCATCGGCAGAGAAGAACAGGCACTGCAATGTCTGAAGACCGTGGTGGAGAGAAGCAGGAAGCCGCTGGTGCTGGATGCAGATGCCCTAAACCTGTTGGCAGAGGAGAACGGCAGGATGCTGGCAGAAGAACTGAGCGCTCAGGGTGCGGAAGGCAGAGTAATCCTTCTGACACCTCATGTGGGGGAAATGTCAAGACTGCTAAAACGGACGACCTCAGAGTGCAAGGACGACCTACCCACATGTGCGAAAATACTGGCCAAGCGATTTCATGCCGTAGCAGTTGCCAAGGATGCGAGGACTGTGGTATGTAAGGAACAGGGAGCCTGCTATCTGAGTACCACGGGCAACAGCGGAATGGCTACGGCAGGCAGCGGAGATGTGCTGACTGGCGTGATCCTGGGTTTGCTGGCGCAGGGAATGGATGCCCCGGAGGCTGCGACCTGTGGCGTATATCTGCACGGCATGGCAGGAGATCTGGCGGCCGGACTTCATACCGAATATGGTGTGATGGCGGGAGATATCGCCGAATGTCTGATGAAAAATCAAAATAAGAAAGCGTGAAAATATGACGAGAGAACTGCAGGAAAAATTAGAGTCCTATCAACGGGTATGGGCGGAAGTGGATCTGGATGCCATCTGGGAAAATATGGTCCATATGAAAGAAAATATTGCGGAGAACACGAAAATACTGGCAGTCATTAAGACGGACGGATATGGTCATGGTGGTGTCCCCATCGCGAAAATGTTAGAACAGCTGGATTTCATGTTCGGCTATGCAGCAGCTACTTATGAAGAGGCACATGTACTCAGAGAAGCAGGCGTGAAGAAACCGATCCTGATCCTGGGATATACTTTTCCCTATTGCTACGAAGAACTGATCCGGGAGGAGATCCGTCCGGCAGTCTACCGCAGGGATACGGTGGAAGAGCTGGCCGCAGCAGCGGCAAAGGTCGGAAAGAAAGCAAAGGTTCATATCAAGGTAGATACCGGCATGGGCAGAATCGGCATTACGCCGGATGAGGAAGGACTGGAGTTCGTCAGATTCCTTATGGGACATCCGGAGCTGGAAGTGGAGGGCATCTTCACCCATTTTGCCAAATCCGATGAAGAAGATAAGACTTCTGCATACCATCAGCTGGCACTTTTTCAGAATTTTATCGACAGAATACAGACAGAGCTGGGGCTTACTATTCCCGTCAAGCACTGCTCCAACAGTGCGGCAATCTTGGAAATGCCTCAGGCGAATATGGATATGGTCCGTGCTGGTATCACTACTTACGGTCTGTATCCTTCCGAAGAAGTGAGCAAGGATATTGTACCCTTACGGGCAGCCATGTCTCTCTACAGTCATATTGTATACTGTAAGACGATTCATGCGGGACAGAGCGTCAGCTACGGCGGGCTGTTTACGGCACAGAAGGATACCAGAGTAGCCACGATCCCTGTAGGTTACGGAGACGGTTATCCCAGAAGTCTGTCCGGAAAAGGCTATGTACTGATCCGGGGGAAGAAGGCACCAATCCTCGGAAGAGTCTGTATGGATCAGTTCATGGTAGATATTTCGGAGATTCCGGGAGTTATGGAGGGCGACAAAGTAACTCTTCTCGGTGTGGACGGTACAGAGCGGATCACAGCGGAAGAACTGGGAGAACTTTCCGGCAGATTTAATTATGAATTTGTCTGTGACCTGGGGAAAAGAATTCCAAGGGTCTACAGGCAGCATGGTGAGATCACAGAAGTAAGAGACTATTTTGAAAATTTCTGACGGATCAAAAGTGTTCGTATAACTCCGTAAGAATCGGCAATACTTATCTTAAATCGCTGATGTAAGGAGTAGAAATGAGAAGAGGAGATGTCTATTACGCGGATCTGCGGCCGGTGATTGGCTCGGAACAGGGCGGTATCAGACCGGTGCTCATCATCCAGAATGATGTGGGCAACAAACACAGTCCTACCGTGATCTGCGCTGCAATCACCTCAAAGATGAATAAGGCGAAGTTGCCTACACACATTGAATTAAATGCCCGTCTCTATGATATGGATAAGGATTCGGTAGTGCTTCTGGAACAACTGCGCACCATTGACAAGAAGAGATTAAAGGATAAAGTATGTCATCTTGACGGTGATATTATGCGGAGAGTGAACCGGGCACTGAAGGTAAGCCTGGAACTGGATACATAGCCTGATACCCTGCGTATCCAGAGGAATATATAAAAGAATTAAAATACGAAAGGATGAAATGAACGATGGATATCAGTGGGCCTGTGGCCATATTTCTCTTTTTCCTGCTGTTATTGGTAGATATGTTTTTTTATGGATTTGATGCTGCCATTGACAACCTCAATGAAAAAGAGATCTTACATAAAGCAGAGGAAGAAAAGGATCGCCGGTCGGTGCGGCTTTCTGAGATGGTCAGCCGTCCGGGGATCTATATCAATACGGTACAGTTAGTCATTACGCTGATCAATATTCTAATGGGTGCCTTTTACCTGAATATCTGGCTGCAGACGATCGACGACGGCCTGCATGTGATCAATGTCGGCGGATTGTCGCTTCAAAATGTTCCCACGGGAGTGATCTCCGGGATTGCAACGGTATTGTCTTTTGTTGCCATGATTTATATTCTGCTGACCTTCGGAGTACTGATCCCGAGAAAAATGGCATCCAGAAAACCGGAAAAGTGGGCATATGCCTGCATTGATCCGATCTTTTGGATTACGAGACTCTTATCTCCTTTGACGGGGCTGGTAAATCTGACTGCAAAGGGAATATTATTCCTCTTCGGTGTCCGCAATAACACAGATGAAAATGATGTGACCGAGGAAGAAATCATCAACATGGTACAGGAAGGTCATGAGCAGGGTGTCATCCAGGCAAGTGAAGCAGAGATGATCTCAAATATTTTTGAATACGGGGACAAGGAAGCCCAGGACATCATGACACACCGCGGAAGTATCGTAGCTATCGACGGCGAGACAAAGTTAAAGGATGCCATTGCTTCCATGCTGGGAGGTAAGAACAGCCGCTATCCGGTGTATGAAGAGAATATTGACCATATCATCGGTATCTTACATCTGAAGGATGCCATGAGGTTCCACATCAGCGATGACAAGCTGGATGTGCCCATTGCGAAGCTGGATGGGTTGCTCAGAGAGCCTTATTTTGTGCCTCAGACAAAAAATATTGATGAACTGTTCAAAGAGATGCAGTCCCAAAAACTTCAGATGGTCATTGTTGTAGACGAATACGGTCAGACCGACGGCTTGATCGCCATGGAGGACATCCTGGAGGAGATCGTCGGCAATATCATGGATGAATACGATGAAGACCAGGAATATATCAAGAACCGCGGTAAAGGCGAATATGTCATGGAAGGTAAGACACCGCTTAAGGAAGTGGAAGAGCTTTTAGACATTACCTTTGACGAGGAGGAATTCGAGACGTTAAACGGCTTTTTGATCTCCAGACTGGACAGAATCCCGGAGCCGGACGAGCAGTTTGATGTGGACTATAAGGGATATAATTTCAAGATCCTTTCCGTGGTCAAAAAAATGATCGGAAGTGTCCTCGTCAAAAAGCTTCCGGAGATAAAAACACAGGAGAATGCAGAAGACGGACAATCAGTGCTTGAAGAAAAACAAAAATAATGCTATGATAAAAAAAGCGTTATTGCGCAGGAGTTGCGCATACAAAGAGAAAGAAACTTTAAATTCAAAGGAGTAATAAAGATGTCAGGACATTCTAAATTTGCTAATATTAAGCATAAAAAAGAGAAAAACGATGCAGCAAAGGGTAAGATTTTCACTATTATCGGACGTGAAATTGCAGTCGCTGTAAAAGAGGGCGGTCCCGATCCTGCCAACAACTTTAAGCTGGCAACCGTTATTGCCAAAGCTAAAGCGAACAACATGCCCAATGATACTATTGACCGCGGTATTAAGAAGGCAGCCGGCGATGTAGGCAATGTAAACTACAAGTACGTGACTTACGAAGGTTACGGTCCCAACGGTATTGCCATCATCGTAGATGCACTTACCGACAATACCAACCGTACCGCCGCAAATGTCAGAAGCGCATTCACCAAGGGACAGGGTAACGTAGGTACTCCCGGATGCGTATCCTTTATGTTCGATAAAAAGGGACAGATCATCGTGGATAAGGAAGAATGTGATATGGAAGCGGATGATCTGATGATGATAGCACTGGATGCCGGTGCGGAAGACTTCTCCGAAGAGGAGGACAGCTTCGAGATTCTGACCGATCCCGATAATTTCGAAGAGGTACGTAAAGCACTGGAGGATGCCGGAATTCCCATGATCAGTGCGGAAGTCACAATGATTCCTCAGAATTATGTAACTCTGACCGATGAGACTGCCGTGAAGAATTTACAGAGAACACTGGATCTGTTAGAAGACGATGATGACGTTCAGGCAGTATATCACAACTGGGACGAATAAATCGAAAGGGTAGGGGCAGCATGGAAAAACTTGCTATTGTAGTTCCTTGTTATAATGAGGAAGAGGTATTGAAGATTGCTTCCGAAGCACTGAGGGGTGTGCTGGATGATCTGATCCACAAGGGGAAGATTGCGGAAGACAGTTTTATTCTGTTTGTAAATGATGGCAGTAAGGATCGCACCTGGGAGCTGATCGAAGAAGAACATAAAGCGCATCCGGTACAGGTATGCGGCGTGAAGCTGGCAGGCAATGTGGGACATCAGTTCGCACTGACTGCCGGACTGATCACGGCAATGGATCTGTCCGATGTGACGGTTTCCATCGATGCGGATTTACAGGATGATGTGGCCGTGATCGAAGAGATGATCGATAAGTTCCATAATGGCTGTGACATCGTATACGGTGTTCGCAAGGAACGTAAGACCGATACTTTCTTCAAACGTACCACCGCACAGGGCTTCTATAAGGTTATGGAGATGATGGGCGTTAAGACGGTTTACAATCATGCGGATTTCCGCCTGATGTCCAAGCGTGCGGTAGAACAGTTCTCCAAATATCAGGAGACGAACCTGTTCTTAAGAGGCATGATGCCTCTGATCGGATACCAGACCGACTGTGTCTACTATGACCGTAAGGAAAGAGTCGCCGGAGAGTCCAAGTATCCGCTGAAGAAAATGCTGGCACTGGCATTTAACGGAATCTCTTCTTTCAGTGTCAAGCCGATCAGCATGATTTTGGGAGCCGGCATGATCATTGTATTTTTAAGCATTCTGGCTGCAATCTATGCATTGATCTCTTATTGTACCGGACATGTGGTACCGGGCTGGACTTCCCTGATCCTGTCCATCTGGTTCTTAGGCGGCATTCAGCTTATGGCCATCGGACTGGTAGGTCAGTATATCGGCAAGATCTACATTGAGGTAAAACATCGTCCCAGATATAACATCGAAAAGGTACTGAAATAATGAATTATAAAAAAGGCATTTTAAGTGTTGTATTGTGGTTCATTTATGCAATCATAGCGGGCACCGGAATGGTAGGCACGGCTATGGCCGTGACCCTGCCTGCGTACGGTGCCCTTATTATCACAGGGGTTTGGCTTGCGGTGACAGGACTGGCTGTGTTTCTTCTACATAGATTTTTGGAGAAAACAAAGCACCCATTTTCGGAAGACGGACAACAGATAAAGCTGATCGCGGAAAGCCTGTTGGTGGTTGCGCTGATCGCAGCTGGCATTGTACTTCGTACCGGAGAAATCATGCGGTATGATCTGTCCGCAGGGGGCGGAAATATCTGGTTTGATACCGTCATGGTTACTGAGAATACACAAATTCCGCAGGTGGTGCATGGAGCGGTATATTTTTATCTGCAGGTATTACATGGTCTGCTGGTTTTTTTTGGCAATAAAATGACAGCGGCTCTGATCCTTCAGGTGATATTGCAGATCCTGTCCGGAATTTTTCTCTATTTTGCATTAAGAAAAATGTCGGGTGCGGTAACAGCAGTGGTGACATTCGCATATTGGATGCTGTGCCCGGTGATCTCAGAGGTGGTTATTCTGGGACCTGAAACGCTGTACATACTTCTGTGGATGATTGGGTTGTGCATAACAGCAGAGTCCCTGGATCATTTTGTACAGTCGGGAGCTGAACCGGGGATCCGCTCCGTAATCGGTTTCTTTTTTGCCGGGGTAGCTACGGGCGTTCTGGGATATCTGGATGTTATGGGTTTTTTATTATTGCTACCGATATTTTCTGTGATTTTTTTGGTAACACAGGAGAAGATTCGACTGGCTCGTAAAATCGGTGCGGCTATCCTTGGAATTGTGGGAAGCCTGGCGGGCTTTTTGCTTTCCATAGCTTTAGATGCCGTAGGCAGCGGTAAAATGATGGAAAATGTACTGGCAGCATGGGGAAAGGTCTATCTTCCGGAAAATTTTGTATTACCGGTAACCATTGAAAACGATAATGCGATAACCATTGCAGTAGTTGCGATTCTCGGAATCGGAGTTTTTGGATTTTGGTGCCGAAAGAGCCTGGAAAGACAATCCGTGTGGCTGGTAATTGCCCTTTCCCTGGGTGGGATGATCTGTTATGGAATGACGAGTGCGGAAATGCAGGGATTTACTTTGCTGTATCTGATCATAGCTGTGGTGGCCGGTGCAGGAGTACAGGCAGTCCTGCCGTATGAGCTTACACAACAGAATGCATTGCAGCAAGTCCGGGGAGCAGTCGAAGAACCTACGGTGGAAACCAAGCCGAAGAAACGACAGCTTAAGATACAGGATCTGGAGGAAGAAGGGCTTCCTGCAGAAACAGACAATAAAGTGCAATTGATCGAGAATCCGCTTCCGGTTCCGAAAAAACATGTTCCCAAAGTGTTGGATTATAAATTGAATGATGATGTCTCCGATTTTGATTATCCTGTAGCGGATGATGATGATTTTGACCATTAAAATTGTGTGATGAAAAGCTGAAAAACGGACACACTAAAGGCGATACTTTAAAAAAGGTATCGTCTTTTTTATTTTTAAGAAAGGCCGGTAAAAGTATGAGTGATATGAAAAGTGAAAAAGAAAAAGCGGAAGCGGAAGAACACAGAGATGAACGGATCGAAAAAACCGGACAGATCACCCTGCAGGATCATGCGGGGGAACAGAAGATACATTTGCTTACGATCATCGGAGAAGTGGAAGGGCATGAGAATCTTGCAGGGAATTCCAAGACGACGAAATATGAACACATTCTTCCTCAGCTTGCGGCAATCGAAGACAGTGAAGAAATCGGCGGTGTGCTGGTGCTGTTAAATACTATGGGTGGAGATGTGGAAGCGGGACTTGCCATTGCTGAAATGCTGGCGTCGTTGAGTAAACCTACGGTATCTCTGGTCCTGGGAGGCAGCCATTCCATAGGCGTTCCCATAGCAGTCAGCTGTAAATATTCTTTTATTGTCCCAACGGGAACTATGGTGATACATCCGGTACGGACGAACGGTATGGTGATCGGTGTTCCACAGACTTTTGAATATTTTAAGCTGATCCAGGACAGAATTACGGGATTTGTGTGTCAACATTGCAGGATCAGCCGGCAGAAGCTGGAAGATCTCATGATGGAGACCGGATTCCTGACGAAAGATGTTGGCAGTATCCTGGTAGGAGAAGATGCTGTGAAACACGGTATCCTTGATGAAGTGGGCGGGATTGACCGCGCAATCCGAAAGCTTCGGGAGATGATGGACAGCAATATAAAAAAGGATGACAAGGCAGTGGAAAAATGATATACTTCTAATTATGACTATTAGGCTAACGTAAAAGAAAAGCATCGTAGATGCGATTTTACTAATGCGGTTCTGAATAGTTATATTCGTATTAACATTAAAGTTAGGGGTATGATGACATGGCATCTTCATCAGGCAAAAGAACATCATCTTCCGGCAGGACAAGAAAAAGTACGACGAGCAGCCGCAACAGGCAGGCGCAGAGATCTGCACAGGACAGTGAACTTTTTCACGAGATTGGTCTGATCGTCCTGTTTGTTGCGATGTTGATATTATTTTGTTGCAATTTTGGTATTATCGGTCCGGTTGGCAATGCAATCAGTGGGGTCTTATTTGGCATTTTCGGATTCACTGCGTATATTGCGCCTATTGTAATATTTCTGGCGGTGGCTTTTTGGTTCGCCAATGAAGGGAACCCAACTGCTGTGCGGAAAATGATCGCCGGTGTCGTATTGTTTTTAATGATCGGTGTAGTATGCGATCTGATCACGAAGACTGCCGGTTCCATGGAACAGTACGATATCAAGCTGTTATATACGAACTGCAGCACCGGCAAAAAAGGCGGCGGTATTCTGGCAGGCAGTATCTGTTATCTGTTGTTACATTATCTGGAGACCGTAGGAACAGTGCTGGTAGTGCTTTTGTGTTCATTGATCAGTCTGATCCTTGTAACAGAGCGATCCTTCTTAAACAGTATGCGTAACAGTGGCGACAGGATCCGTGAAATGTCCAGAGAAGACGCGGTGCGTAGACGAGAGAATGCCGAAATCCGCAGGCAGGAGCAGGAAGAGCGTACTTCCCAAAGAGAGGAAGCACGCCGCATCCGCGAAGAGGAGCGCCGGATCCGTGAAGAAGAGCGAAGACTTCGCGCTGAGGAGAAAGAGAACGAACAGATCCTGAATGCTGTCCCCCGCAGAGAGAAAAAGGTGACAGGAGTTATGATGGATACCTCCTTGAAAAAGCAGGATACACAGCCTGCCGGTAGACGGGATGATATTCATGAGATCGTATACGAAGAGGATGCACAGGAAGCGCCTGAAGTGGAAGAGACCCGGGTGACTTCCAGTGATTTTGATAAAATCAATGTGACGGATATGCATCAGGTGACGATGCAGGAAGCAGTGGGGGAGGCTTCTTATGAAGATATACCGGTGGAGGAAGTAAGCAGCGCAGCTACGTTTAAAAAGCCTTTTGAACGCAGAGAGTCCTGGCAGGAGGAAGCGGCGCTTCTGACGCCCCAGGCGGAAGCTATCCGGATCCATAAGGAAGACATTCCGGAGCATGAGGAGACACCTGCAGAACCGGCTGAGAGCCGCGTGCGCCCGAAGATTACGGCACCGGAGCCTCCTAAGGGGAATTCCCTGGCGGAAGACCAGATACATAAGGATATTGCAAAGGCAGCCAAACAGCCCACGGCAGAATACCGGATCCCTCCTTTGAGTCTGTTACAGAAGGGAAAGGCGTCTACGGGAGATTCTTCCAGAGAATTAAAAGAGACTGCCATGCGCTTGCAGCAGACACTGAATACTTTCGGTGTGAAGGTAACGATCACCGATATCAGTCAGGGCCCTAGTGTTACCCGGTATGAATTACAACCGGAGCAGGGGGTAAAGGTATCTAAGATCGTAGGTCTGGCAGACGATATCAAATTGAATCTGGCAGCCACGGATATACGTATCGAGGCACCAATCCCAGGCAAGGCTGCCATCGGTATCGAAGTCCCGAACAAAGAAAATATGACAGTAGCACTCCGTGATCTTTTAGAGAGTAACGAATTCCGGGAATTTAATTCCAACATAGCTTTTGCCGTAGGCAAGGATATTGCTGGCAAGACGGTAGTAGCGGATATTGCCAAGATGCCCCATATGCTGATCGCCGGAGCTACCGGTTCCGGTAAATCCGTATGTATTAATACTCTGATCATGAGTATTTTGTACAAGGCACATCCGGATGATGTAAAACTGATCATGGTAGACCCTAAGGTTGTAGAACTGAGTGTGTATAACGGCATTCCTCATCTGCTGATCCCGGTAGTGACAGACCCCAAGAAAGCATCTGCTGCATTGCATTGGGGTGTCAGTGAGATGGAAGATCGTTACCGGAAGTTCGCGGATTATAATGTCCGTGATCTGAAGGGCTATAATAAAAAGATAGAGACCATGCCTGTTTGCGAGGGAGAGGAACGGCCTAAGAAGATGCCGCAGATTGTTATTATCGTAGACGAACTTGCGGATCTGATGATGGTATGTCCTGGCGAGGTAGAAGAATCCATCTGTCGTCTGGCACAGCTTGCCAGAGCGGCAGGGATCCATCTGATCATTGCTACCCAGCGACCCAGCGTGGATGTCATCACCGGTCTGATCAAGGCGAACATGCCCAGCCGTGTGGCATTCTCCGTGTCCAGTGGCGTGGATTCCCGTACAATCCTGGATATGAACGGAGCCGAAAAACTTTTGGGAAAAGGAGATATGCTGTTCTACCCTCAGGGCTATTCGAAGCCGGCCCGTGTACAGGGAGCTTTCGTATCGGATAAGGAAGTATCCGATGTGGTGGATTATCTGAAAAATCAGAGCCTTGGCAATGTCTATAACAGCTATGCCGAGGATATAGAAGAAAAGATTAAAAATATCGGCTCATCGGGAGGCTCTTCCGGAAGCGGATCCGGCGGTGGCAACGACAGAGACGAATATTTTGAGGAAGCCGCGCGTTTTATTATAGACAAGGATAAGGCATCCATCGGAATGCTGCAGCGTGTGCTTAAGATCGGCTTTAACCGTGCCGCCAGGATCATGGATCAATTGTGTGAGTACGGCGTGGTCGGCGAAGAAGAAGGCACAAAGCCCAGAAAGGTACTTATGAGTATGGAACAGTTTGAACAGTTGTTAGAGGAAATCTGACATGGAGAACTGTCTGAATAAACGGAGGGAAAATATGAAAACAGATATTGAAATCGCACAGGAAGCGGTCATGGAACCGATCACGAACGTTGCGGCAGGTATTGGCATCGATGCAGATGACCTGGAGCTTTACGGCAAGTACAAAGCAAAACTTTCTGAGGAATTTCTGGAAAAAATACAAGCTCGTCCCAATGGAAAATTGATTCTGGTAACAGCAATCAACCCGACACCCGCCGGAGAGGGCAAGACGACCACCACGGTAGGATTGGGAGAAGCTTTCGGACGAATGGGGAAAAAAGCAGTGATCGCTCTCAGAGAGCCATCTCTTGGTCCCTGTTTCGGTATCAAAGGCGGTGCAGCCGGCGGTGGATATGCTCAGGTAGTACCTATGGAGGAACTGAATCTTCATTTTACCGGAGATTTTCATGCAATTACTTCTGCAAACAATCTGCTGGCAGCACTTTTGGACAACCATATCCAGCAGGGCAATGAACTTGGCATTGATACCAGACAGATTGTCTGGAAGCGCTGTGAAGACATGAATGATCGTGTCCTGCGTAATATCGTAGTGGGGCTGGGCAATAAGACAGACGGCTATGTCAGAGAGGATCATTTTGTCATCACTGTGGCCAGTGAAATTATGGCAATTCTGTGCCTGGCTGACGATATGAAGGATCTGAAGGATCGTCTGTCCCGTATCGTGGTGGCCTATAACTATCAGGGAGAACCGGTAACGGCAGGTCAGCTGAAGGCAGTAGGCGCTATGGCAGCTTTGTTAAAGGATGCTATAAAACCGAATCTGATCCAGACACTGGAGCATACCCCTGCGCTGGTACACGGCGGACCGTTTGCCAATATTGCACATGGATGTAATTCTGTCAGAGCGACCAAAGCTGCCATGAAGATGGCGGATTATTGTATTACGGAAGCAGGTTTCGGCGCCGATCTGGGTGCGGAGAAGTTCTTTGATATCAAGTGCCGTAAAGCCGGACTTACCCCTGATGCGGTTGTACTGGTAGCAACGATCCGCGCATTGAAATACAATGGCGGTGTAGTAAAAGCGGATCTGGGTGCAGAGAATCTGGATGCCCTGAAAAAGGGTATTGTCAACCTGGAGAAACATATTGAGAATCTGCAGAAATATGGTGTACCCGTAGTTGTGACCCTGAATTCCTTCATCACGGACAGTGCGGCAGAGACTGCTTATGTCAGAGATTTCTGTGAAGCAAGAGGTTGTGAGTTTGCACTCTCGGAAGTATGGGAGAAGGGTGGCGAAGGCGGAATCGCTCTGGCTGAAAAAGTATTAAAGGCAATGGAAGAGAAAGAGAATGATTTCCATGTCCTCTATGAGGATGAAATGCCTCTTGCGGATAAGATCACAAAAATTGCGAAGGAAATCTACGGTGCATCCGGCGTAAACTTTGCACCTGCTGCTGTAAAGCAGTTAAAACGACTGACGGAGCTGGGCTTCGGTAATCTGTCGGTATGTATGGCGAAGAATCAATATTCCCTGTCGGATGATCCCACACTGTTAGGAAGACCATCCGGATTTGAATTAAACGTAAGAGAGGCTTATGTATCTGCCGGCGCCGGTTTTGTCGTAGTACTCACCGGTGCGGTCATGACCATGCCGGGACTGCCCAAGGCACCTGCGGCCTACAATATTGATGTGGATAACAATGGGAAGATCACAGGATTATTCTAGTAAGGAGGACTGGTGTCCCATGGCACAGTTGATAGATGGAAAAGCTATTTCCGCACAGATCAAAGAGGAAGTAAAAGAAAAAGTTGCAGCTTTAAAAGAGCAGGGGCGTGAAGTGACTCTGGCTGTGATTCAGGTAGGAGCCGATCCGGCTTCTTCCGTATATGTTCGAAATAAGAAAAAAGCATGTGAATACGTGGGTGTTCGTTCGCTAGCGTATGAACTTCCGGAGGAGACCACAGAAGAAAAGCTTCTGGAGCTGATCCGAGAAATGAATGACAGAACGGATGTGAACGGCATTCTGGTGCAACTGCCGTTACCCAAACACATTGATGAGGAAAAGGTACTGGATGCCATTTCTCCTTTAAAGGATGTGGACGGATTCCATCCGCAGAATGTCGGTGCGCTCTGTATCGGAAAACCGGGATTTGTATCCTGTACACCTGCCGGTGTGATCCAGCTCCTTAAGAGATCCGGCATTGAGATTGCTGGTAAGGAATGTGTTGTTGTTGGCAGAAGCAACATTGTAGGTAAACCGATGGCACTTTTATTGTTGCGGGAGAACGGTACGGTTACCGTGGCTCACAGTCGCACAAAGGATCTGAAGGAAGTGACAAAGCGGGCGGATATTCTGGTAGTTGCTGTAGGCAGACCGAAAATGATTACCGCTGATTATGTCAAAGAGGGTGCCGTTGTGATCGATGTCGGCATTCACCGGAACGAACAGAATAAATTATGTGGCGATGTGGATTTCGACAGTGTGGAGCCTGTATGCGGAGCGATCACCCCGGTTCCCGGTGGCGTAGGCCCCATGACCATAGCCATGTTGATGAATAATTGTCTGGAATCCGTTTCTTTGCAGGCAATAAGAGGATAATCGTATGAAGTGTCCGAATTGTGGGGCAGAGATGGAGGAAGGAAAGCTTTACTGTGAGCATTGCGGTGAAGATATTCATATTGTCCCTGATTTTGAACCGGAAGTAGAATACAATATGGAACAGACGCTGAGTGACATCGCGAAGGAAATGGAGCCGAAACCTGCGGAGGAGGAAGAACCTGTTCATTCCGAATCACAGGATTGGGATGAACTCCCGGAAAGCCATGTTTCACAGCACCCATTTCGATGGAAATTTATAGTCCTTGTGCTGGTTCTGCTGGTGGTTGCTGTGGTATGTACCGGTTTTGGGATTTCTTATTCCCATTATCATTCCGCAGACTATCAGGCAAAATGCGCCAAAGATTATGTTTCATTAGAGGAATATGATCAGGCGGTCGCCTGTTATGAAAGAGCACTGGAACTGGAACCCGAAAACATTACTTTTAAATTTGAACTGGCAGATATTTACTTCCGGAAAAACAATAAGATAGAGTACGAATATTTACTCAGGGAAATCGTGGCAGATCCCGAGGCTAATTCCGAACAGCTGGAGACTGCTTACGGAAAACTGATTGCCATATATGCAGCCAGAGAAGATTATAAAACCATAAATGATCTTCTGCAAAGCTGCGGTAATGTAAACATTATGAGTAAGTACCAGAGTTATATGGCCATGGAACCGGAATTCAATCTTCAGGAGGGATATTATACCAGTATTCAGCCGCTGAAATTGACTACTTTCGGAAGCGGGAAAATTTATTATACCATGGACGGAAGCAAACCCGGAGAGAACAGTTCCCTGTATACCGCACCTATTTTGCTGGAAAATGGGGATTATTGTATTAAAGCAATATACATCAATGAGAACGGAATTGAAAGTCCGGTGGTGACCAAAAATTATCATATTGAAATTGATGAATTGAGCGCACCGGAGGTCACGACTGTCAGCGGTGACTATGAGTTTCCGATCAACATTGAAGTGACAGATGGAAATGATGTCTATTATACGACGGACGGTTCCGATCCTACGCAGAATTCTGCCGTATATTCCGGACCGATTCCCATGCCTTTGGGAAAATCGACTTTTCGTTTCATACGGATCGCAGAAGGAAGAAAAAGCGATATCGTTGAAAAAAGTTATAATCTGGTTATGAATACAGACTTCATGCCGGAAGATGCCGTTAAAAAAGTTGTGAACCATGCAATACAGAGTGGTAAAATATCAGAGGAGTCCGGCAGCTTTGATGAGTCCGGAGCAGCATATCTGTATCAATATCAGTATGTGACCAACATAAATAAAATAGATGATTTTTATGTCATCGCAGAAATCTACAGAGGTGAAGACGGAACCGACACAAAGACAGGAAATCTGTTTGCCGTAAATGCCTATAATCAGGAACTGTATAAACTGCAGGTGGACGAAAGTGGTCGCCGTTATACTCTGGTGGCTGTTTCAGATATATAAAATCCTATATAAATCCTAACAGAAGGGACGGAAAAGAGAAATGTATAAGATCGTAAAAAAACAGGAGCTGACAACCAACATCTATCTGATGGAGGTAGAGGCAAAAAGAGTGGCGAAGACCTGTGAACCCGGTCAGTTTGTCATCGTAAGAATGGACAGTGAAGGAGAGAGAATCCCTCTGACTATCTGTGATTACAACAGAGAAAAAGGAACCATCACAATTGTGTTCCAGACGGTAGGCGCGGGAACCAAAATGATGGCACAGTTAGAAGAAGGGGAATATTTCCATGATTTTGTAGGCCCTTTAGGACGTCCTTCCGAACTTGTGGAGCAGCCTCTGGAAGAAGTAAAATCCAAAAAGATCCTCTTCGTTGCAGGTGGTGTAGGTGCAGCACCGGTATATCCCCAGGTGAAATGGCTGCATGAGCATGGAATCGCTGCAGATGTTATCGTAGGAAGCAAGACCAAGGATCTTCTGATCCTGGAAAAGGAAATGGAATCTGTAGCCGGAAATCTTTATGTGACCACGGATGACGGTTCCTACGGAAGAAGTGGTATGGTAACCCAGACGATAAAAGATCTGGTAGCAGAAGGCAAAAAATACGATCTGTGTATTGCTATTGGCCCCATGATCATGATGAAGTTTGTATGTTTATTAACCAAAGAACTGGAGATTCCGACCGTTGTCAGCCTGAACCCCATTATGGTAGATGGAACGGGAATGTGTGGTGCCTGTCGTGTAACGGTCGGTGGCAAGGTGAAATTTGCCTGCGTGGACGGCCCCGAGTTTGACGGACATGAAGTGAACTTCGACGAGGCAATGAGACGTCAGCAGATCTACAAGACCGCAGAGGGACGTGCAATGCTGGCTCTGGAAGAGGGCGAGACCCATCACGGCGGCCGGGGTCACGGGCCCTAAAGTGTTGTTCTTCACC
>OGUN01000813.1_pt1 | contig 25062 bp, 20 predicted proteins | sample 1553621 | NCBI WGS metagenome assembly OGUN01 (sample SAMEA2580300, study PRJEB22360) | human gut metagenome | biome: human gut; feature: human-associated habitat; material: faeces | place: Denmark | collected 2008/2010
CTATCGCCCCTCATTTCTATTTTATCTTGTTTGTACCCCTTGTACACCGATGTTTAAATTCCAGTATATACAAAATCCTCCTTCCGGTTTTCTCTGGAAGGAGGATTTATCCGAGTGTCAACTTCGGTAACTATTATGGTCTAAGATATAGAATCGGGCACACTCGAAATGCCGCCATGCTTCGTCGTAGAGAGACCCGCGGCCCGGCACGCAAATGAAACGATTTGGGTCAATTCTGCTTCGTCCAGATCTTCCGGACGCTTGCCTGTCTGCAAGAGCTTCCACACGGCGCTGCCGCCGAAGATGTCGCCCGCGCCGGTCGTATCGACAACCTTGATATCCTTCAGACTGTCCACATGGCCGCCTGCGTTCCGGTTCTGGAACCAGCAGCCGTCCGCGCCGCACGTCACGAACACGAGCTTCACCGGATAGTGGTCAAGAATATACTGTGCGCCGTCCTGCACGCCGAGGCCGAACAGGAATTCGACCTCTTCGTCGCTGATCTTCACCACGTCGGCCTGCCGGAGGCCCCAGAGCATCTGCTCCTTCGCCTCATTGAGATCGTTCCACAGCGGCTTGCGCAGGTTCGGATCGTAGGTGACGAGCTTGCCGTGTGCCTTTGCATATTCCACGGCGCGATACGTCGTTGTCCGCGCCGGCTCGCCCGTGAGCGAGAGCGTCCCGAAGTGGAACACCCGCGTTTCGTCGATGAGCGAAAGATCCAACTCGTCAAACGTCAGCTGCGTGTCCGCGCCGGGCTTGCGCGCGAAAGCAAATTCGCGGTCGCCGTTTTCGTCCAGCGTCACGAACGCCAGCGTTGTGAACACATCGTCCGCCGCCACAAGTCCCTTCGTCTCGATCCCCGCGCCCCGCAGCGTATTGGTCAGAAGTTTGCCGAACGTGTCCGTGCCCACCTTGCCGAGCATCCCCACCTTCCCGCCGAATTTGGCGATCGCCGCAAGGAAATTCGCCGGGGCCCCGCCCGGATGCGCGGCCATTGTGGGATAGCCGTCCGAGTCGATAGACTGCGTCGTAAAGTCGATCAAAAGCTCACCAAGCGCAACTACATCATACATTCTTTTTCCTCCGTAATTGTAATGCTCCATTGATTCTCATACTTTGCTCCCGGCGCAAGATGGATAAGATCGCTCTTGCAGCTCAGCTCCTCCACCACGTCCTGCCGCGACGGAAGCGACGCCCACGGCTCAATGCAGACATACGGCGCATCCGTGTGCGGCATATGCCAGATACCGAGATACGGCATCTGCGGATAGGCTACGGTCACCGATTTGCCCGTTTTCTCTGAGCATAGGCTCACGCACCGTGCCATATTTTTCAGCACGATCGCATCCTCATCGAACAGCTCGTGACGCAGGCGGATGGTCGTATCGTCTTCCAGCGGGAAGCATTCTGTCTGGCCGTTGAGATAGCAGTCTCCGGTAAAGCCAATACGGTCTGGCAGACATGGCTGCGAAAAGCACAGTTTATAGTCTTCAAAGCCAGTGCTGCCGGTCAGCGGAACCCGGAATCCCGGATGTCCGCCGATGCCGAACGGCAGCTCTTTTTCGTCCTCATTGCAGACGGAATACGTCACATGGACCGTCCAGCCGCGCAGCGCATAGCGTACCCGGAATGTAAAGCGGAACGGATACTGCCGCAGCGTTTCCGGTGTCTGCCGCAGACAGAACGTAACAGAATCGGAAGACTGCTCTTCGATAGTGAAAACAGAATCCTTTGCAAATCCGTGAATGTCCATTGAATAACGTTCGCCGCAGAGCATATAGCAACCATCTGTCAGGCGCGCAACATACGGAAACAGCACCGGCGCGCGGTCCGGCCAGTATTGTTTGTCGCCGTTCCAGAGAAATTGTGTTCCTTGTTTGGAGCCAAGCTCCATCATCTGCGCGCCGAACGGATCGACGCACAGCGTCAGGTTTTGATTTTGCAGCGTCAGCATCCGTCAGTCTTTTGCCGCCGGATACTCATTGCAAAGCAGCCGGTAAGGCGGCTCATCTTCCTCGATCTTCGGAAAACGGCCAACCGGCGGATTGAAGCGGTTGTCGGTGTTGTCGTCGTTGCACTGGCTGACCTCGCCCAGCAGGACGGGACCAGTGCCGGGCTCAACCGAAAAATCATGATACAGCCCCTGATAAACGAAAATGCTTTCACCCGGTTTCAACCGGATCTGCGTTCCGGCCGGAACGGTATAGCTTTTGCCGTCGGTGTGGACTTCCACGTCAGATTCATAATCGATTTCTTCATTCGGAAGACGATTGTACACCCGGATCAATACGTTGCCGCCGCCGCGGTTGATGATGTCCTCAGTCTTGAACCAGTGGAAATGGTTCGGTGCGTACTGCCCTTCCCTCAGATACAGCAGCTTTTCCGCATAGACCTTCGGATACTTGTCCGGCATGGCACGATTTCCGTTGCGAATCGTGATAAGCGAAAAACCGAAGTGGTCAAAGTCGCCCTGACCATAATCCGTGATATCCCAGCCGAGCATGCAATCGCGCACTTCATCATATTCGTGCCCCTTGCTTTCCCATGCCTCAGGCGTAAAATGGCAAAAAGGCGGCAGGTAGCAATGTTCCTGTGCGCACATAGCCTCGAGCTCTTTCAACGCTTTGTTGATCTCACTGCGCTTCATAATAGCGCTCCTTTCCATTTAATTTCTATATTCAGGCTCCGCCAGACGGTCCTATTCTGCGCCGTGCGGAGACCGTACTGTCGTTATCAAAAGTTCCGGAGAACAGACCCGTTTTTTCTTGGCCCCGGACGGAAGATCCATCCGGGGCCGGATCATTACTGCTTAGGGAAGATCAATAGAAACTCTTGCGGAGGCTTCGAACATTCTGAGCAGAATGGCCGCGGCCTCGCTGCGCTTGATGGTGCTCGCGGAATGGAACGTGCCCTTCGCGTCGGAACCCGTCAGGATGCCCGCGCGATAGAACTCGTAGATCTCTGCCGCGAACTTGTCGGTCGTCTTCACGTCGGGGATCGCGTTGTCCGCCACGGTGTTGATCGCCTTGTAGGCTTCCTCCGCGCCGTGGAAGATGTGCACGAACTCGCCGCGCGTGACCGGCGCGTTCATCTGCGCCTTGGTGTAGTTCGCATAATCCTTTTCGATGATGCCGTTCACAACTGCGTAGTTGACGTAGCTGTCATACCAGTTCGCGCCGCTGTTCTTCAGGCTGACCTCGCCGGTGCGATCGAGCTGGTGCAGCGCCGCGGCCAGCTTGATGGTCTGCGCAACCGTCAGCGTCGCGTTCGGCTTGAACTCGTTCGCCGTCACGCCGTCGATCAGGTTGTTCTCCCAAGCGGCCTTGACGCTCGAATAGTACCAGCTGTCAGACGGAACGTCCGCGAACGGGAACTTGCTCACGTTGGAACCGGCGTTCGGGTTGAACGGGAGCTGCGCAGGTTTGCTCGGCGTGACCGGAATGACCGGCGTCGGGGGAGCGATCTGCGTCAGACCATTGGCCGCATTGTTCAGCGCTGCCAGCGCGTTGGCAACCTGTTCCGCCGTCGCGTTGTCATCTGCCAGGACACTCTTTGCATGGATCAGTGCGTTTGTAAAGATAGCCCAGGATTCCTGCGTATAGCCGTGGTTGGGGAGATTCTCCAGTTCGTTGTAACGGCGTTGCAGCTCAGACTTGTCAACCGGCTGCGGCTGGCCATGCTCCGGGATCTCCTCGGTCTTCGTCGCACCGCAGACGCAGGTGAAGGTCTTCTGACCCTTTTCGGTTTCGGTCGCGGGCTTAGTGACAGTGCCTTTGTCCCATACGTGCTCGGCATAGCCGTCTTTGTCCGCATTGTCGGTCACAGTGCAGCCCTCTGCGGTGCATTCGTGCCAGTGGTGCGTTTCATCCTTGCTCCATTCGCTGGACCAGCTGTGCACGTGCGAAGAAGATTCTGTGAAGCGGAACCAATCGACGTTTGCAACATAGGTCTTACCGGTGTTGTTTTCGAAGTAGAGATAGACATCGTGCATACCCTTGGTGATCTCGGTCAGCTCACCGCTAAGTTCCACATAGTTGCTCCAGTTGCTTCCGGTCGCCGGGCAAGTCAATGTCGCGATCTCCTTGCCGTCCAGGCTGCCAAGGCGGATATGAATCTGGCCGCCGCCGGCATCTCTCTGCTGCGCAGCGTAGAAGAACGTTACTTTTTCCGCACCGTTCCCGGAGAAATAGACATTGGAATATTTGACCCAAGTGCCGCTTGCAACGCCGCCAATGTTTTTGCCGTCGTTGACAATTCTGCTGTCATGTGCATCTGTTTCAAACTTTGTAAATTCCTCAGCTTCGATGTTCTCGTACGCATTACGGAACTTCGCCTGCGCAAGTTTGATGTTCAGGTCAAGCGCATCGTTTGCGTGATTGAAATCTACGATCGTCGCATTCGGATCATTCAAAGCCGTCTGCGCATTCTGGATTGCCTGATGGAGATCGTCCTTATGTGCAGCGTCATTTGCCAATCCTTCATAAACCTGCTGTGCTTCTTCGATTTTAGCCACCAGATCCTGGTAGGACTGAATATCATTGGATGCCTGCTCGAGCTGCGATTTTGCATCTTTCAGCGCATCCATCGTGGAATTGTAGTTCTTCGTCACGTTGTCCGCGTTGGAAATGGCGCTCCTCACAGAATTTTGAACCGCAGACGGCATTTTTGATGTGTCAACCTTCCTGATCGCATCAAGCTTTGTCCAAAGATCCTTCATCCCTTCGATCTCGCTCATGGCGTTTATCAGCTTACGGCAGGCCTCCTCGATCTCGTCGTCCGTCTTGTCTTCCTTGTCCGCAACCGTTTGTGCCTCGCCAATGGCTGCGCTCATCAACGTCTCAAGCGGTGCGTAGCCGCCATCGCTGAGAGCCTTCTTTGCTTTTATCGCTTCCGCGATCATTCCATCGAGAGCATCGGCGTTCAGCGCGGGCATTTCGGTGCTCATCAGTTCCAGCTCGCCCAACTGAATCTCGCTGTCGCTCTTGATATCCAGACGCACATAACGATATTGCACATAATCCGCGGCATTCGTCTTGAACGGCTTCGTATAGAGGCTCCATTCAAATGTCACATTTTCACGCTTGTCCGCTTCCGTCCAGGTCGAGCCGTCATTGGAAAGATAAAGCGTGAAGTCCTTCGGCGCGCTATCCTTGCCGCCGCTCGCAGAGGTCAGTGTATAGAGGCTGACAGCCTGCGGCTTTGCAAATGTGTAATAAAGCGAAATGCTCCCATCCGTAGGCTTCAACGTTGCACTGGTCTTAGAATTGTTATCGAGTAGATTTTTGAGGTTCTCACCATCAGCACAATAAATGGAATCGCCGGAACTTAGCGTGGTCGGAACTTCTTCTGCAACCACAGCCGCACTGTTTGTGCGGTCCCGCAGCGGATCGGGGGTCTCGTCGCCTTTCGTCAAAGAATCGGGAACATCATTCTCACCCGTACCCCACTTGCCGGGCGTCTCCTGCATGTCAAAATGGAGCACAACATCTTGCGTCTTGAGCTGGTCGGTCAGATCCGTCTGCTTGATGGACGTCTTGCTGTAGGGTGTGTCATTGATGGTAAGACCGCCAACATAAATATTTGTGCTGCTGTTATTCGGCGCCTCGATGATCAGATCGTGGCCGTTTTCATAATGGAGGGTAATCTTCTTGAACAGTGGCGAGCCGAAGACCAGTTCACCGCTGCCCATATTCAACGGATAGAGGCCCATGGCACTGAAGATAAACCATGCAGACATTTCACCGTTATCCTCATCACCGATGTATCCCTGGCCGATGCGGCTGCCAACATAGCACTGCCGCAGTACCTGCCGAACTTTCTCCTGCGTACGGTCAGGCCGACCGGCATAGAGATACATATATGGAATATGATGGGAAGGCTGGTTGCTGTGGCCATATTCGCCCATCTTGACTTCCTGCGCTTCCCTGCGCTCATGGATGCCCTGATTTGCGCCTACAGTGTCCGTTTCCAATGTCGTCTCAAACAACTGATCCAGCTTTTCAGCCAGTGCAGCACGGCCGCCGTAGAGGTTTGCCAGGCCCTGACCATCCTGCGGTACACTGCACGCCATATTCAGAGCCGTAGTTTCCGTGTAATCATCATGGAACGCAAACGGATCCACTTTGGATCTGGTCCAGGAGCCATCCGCATTCTTGGCCGCAAGCCATTTGTTTTCAACTCCGTCTCCGTCGCGGAAGAGGTTGACATAGTTTGTGGCACGGCTCTTATAATAGGTATATGCATCCATGTCGCCTAATTCTTTCGCCATGTTTGCAATACCGGCATCATTGATGTAGCCTTCAATGGACCATGAGAATTTCTGGCTGCCACCCGGCGTATAGCCAAGAAACAGGCCCTTATCAATGCCGTCACGACCGCCGGAGGCCCCCTTGAAATCCGACATGGAGGCATTCTTCAGTGCAGACTGATATGCAAGTTGCCACTGCTCGTTTGTCAGCGTTGCGCCGCGCAGCATGGCATCGGCAAAGATAACATCCGAGCTTGTACCGACCATGGAGTTCGTACCGGCCGGAGCAATCCAGCGCGGCATCCAGCCGCTGTCCTCGAAGTGATGAATCAGGCCCAGCAGCAACTCATTGTTCTGCTTCGGTGTGAACAGCGAATATGCTGCCCATGTCGTACGATAGGTATCCCAGAACCCGTTGTTATAATAAAGCTTGCCGTCCGTCACCTTCTTGGTATACGGGCTCATGTACTGCCAGCCGCCTTCGCTGCCGTTGCCGGTTTGTTCGCCCATATTATTGGGATAGAGATACAAGCGATAGAGGCAGGAGTAGAACGTAATCAGCTGTTCTTCCGACGCACCTTCAATTTCAAACTGGCTCAGCTTGTCATTCCACAGCTTCTTTGCGGCAGCCTTGACAGCGTCAAAATCTCCGCGCAACTCCTGTTCAAGGTTTTTCTTTGCCTGCTCAGCACTGATAAAGGAAGTTGCCGCGCGCATCACGACCGGCTTCGTACCTTGTTCAAAGACTGCGCGGGTGCCATCGTCTGTGAACGCCTGATCAAAGGTGCCGTAAATGTACATCTTCGGCATCTGGTTGCTGTCCTCATTTTTGTAACCGCTGAAGGACTTCGTAGCTTTATCAAATCTGAGGTCGGACACATCGCTGATATTGATGTACGGCGTCTGTGCGTTTTCCGGATAAGTGATGCGCGTGATCATGCCGTGATCGGTAGGAGACAGTTCCGTCCGGACACCGCTTGCAGGATTCGACGCGCTCTGACTAAACTGTACGCTGAAATAGTAGGGCTTTGCCGTTACATTTTCCTGATCATAGATGGCGCGGCCATTTGCGGAGGTATTCACGCCGGGCATAAATCTCCACACAGACCGGTCTCCGACCCAGATCGACGGCTCATGACTGCAGCGGAAACCTTTGATAAAACCGGCATTATAGTCGAACATAGTGTTGCCGGTGTCGCTTTCCGGTGCCCAGAAGTTGAAGCCATGCGGCACTGCGACCATAGGCCCGGTGAGGCCTCTGGAGAAAAACGCACCGCCAAAGTTGTTTGTTCCGCGAAGAATGTAGGCATAGTCTACGAGAGACTCCTTGCTATAGTTCAGGGGGGCGACATTTTCAATCCGAATCGAATTCAGCGTTCCCTTGAAATCGCCGCCATCCGCTTTCAAGTCCGCGCTGTTTGCGTAGCCGATGTCGATTTCTTCGATCGTCTTGCCCTTCAGCGCGCCCAACTGGATCAGGATCTGGTTTTCCTGCGCATACAGCATGGCCTTGCCTTTGCCCTGGCTGTTCGGATCGGCGCGAACGCCATTCTCATCTTCCAGCTCTGTAGAACTCAGATAGGTTCCATCCGTGAATTTCAGATCTACTGCAAGATGCATGGAATAGAAATCGTAGTCATACTTATTGTTCGGCAGCGGCTGCTGCGGCGTAATATTATAACCCAGCCGCGTATTCTCCGTCACCGGAATGTTCAGACCTGTGTACAGGACGTTGTACACCTGCGCGCTTTGATTGCCTTCATGATGACCACTGATGACCAGCTTGTCGTTTTCCAGCGTTGTCGTCATAGATGCATGTTCCGTGCGCGCTGCGTCCGTAGTTCCGGCAAAGCTGCCGTCCACAAGGCTCTTTGTTAAGCCGAAGCCGCTGAACTGGATCGTTCCCGGATTAGAGTTGAACTTCGTGATCTTCAGCTTGTAATGCTGATAGCCGGGACCTTCCGGAAGCTGGAAAACACGCATCTCATAGTTTTTCCATCCGGTCTGGTTGCTCTGCTTATCCAAAAGCGTCCACTCACCAGTCTGATCGTTCGTGCCATAAAGCTCCCAACTGTTCAGGGTGCGGCCAGGGTTTCCCTCGTCATCATTTGCACCGCTGATATAATAGTTGGAAGCCGTTGTCGGCGCATTATAATGGAATGTGAACTCTAGAGGTACCTTAACGCCGCCGGTTGCACAAATCTTCGTGCTTGTACTTCCGTCGATCAGTGCGCTGACGTCCTCGGCAGAGTTGCCATATTTGAGCGTGGCATTTACCTCGACAGGAACATCCGCAAAATTTGAGAATTCTTCCTGCGTTTTGAATCGTGTCGAAAACCAGACCTTGTCTTCTTCGCCTGAAGCGGCTTTCTCCGCTGCCAAAACAGTGATCCCAGAGAAAAGGCTCAGCATCATCGCCATGCATAACAAGCAGCTGATCCATCTGGACGCTGTTTTATTTCGTTTCATGTGCAAATCCTCCCAAAACCGAAGATATGAGTTGAGCATAAACGTGTTTCAGAAAATACGGCAAGTAAAATCCTTGCCGTATTTTCTGACTTTCAGTTGGCAGTTGGTGCTTACTTCGTCACAACTGTAACACCGGTGTCGGTGACAGCGCCGTCAGCCGTGCCGCCCTGCAGCGCAGCAACCGCAGCCTTGACACCTTCGTAGCCCATCACGTCGGGGTTCTGAACCATCGTCGCATACAGGCAGCCTTCGTTGATCAGTTCCAGAACGTTGTCGGAGCTGTCGAAGCCAACGCCGACCACATCCGCGCCGCTCTCCTTGATCGCGTTGCCAACGCCGACCGTGGAGCCTTCGTTGCAGCCGAACACGCCAACACAGCCGTCAGCGATGAAAGCGGAGGCCGCGTCCTTCGAACGGGCCGCGTCGCCGTCGCAGTACTGGGACTCCTGAAGCTCAAACTTGGTACCCTCGAAAGCGGAGCGGAAGCCGTCGTCACGGGCCACGGTGGAAGCCGTCGCAGCATTGACGCTGACAATGCCGATCTTGCCTTCCGTGATGCCCTTCGCAGCCAGCTGGTCGATCATGGTCTGGCCGGCAGTCTTACCGGCTGCGGTGTTATCGGTGCTGAACGTCGCAACAGACGGCGTAAAGTTTGCCGGGGAATCGACGTAGACGATCTGCACGCCAGCCGCGGAGGCTTCCTTCAGCGCATCGTTGACCGCCTCGGGGCCGTTGGCCGCCAGAAGGATCGCGTTCGCGCCGTTGGCAACGGCGTTATTGATCATCTCGATCTGCTTCGCATCGTCCTTCACGTCGGGCGCGGTCCACTGGTACTCCACGTTCCCGAGCTCTTCTGCCGCCTTCTTGCAGCCGGCGTCGATGTTGGTCCAATACTGGTCCATCTGGTCCATCGTGATCAGGAAGATCTTGTAGCTTTCGCTGCTCGCCGTATCCGCGGTGTCGTCCGCGGTGTTATCCACAGTCTCGCCGGCCGTGCTGGTCGTTTCGCCGCTTGTCTTCGTCTCGTCCGCCGGCGCCGCCTTCTGTGCACACGCCGCCATTGCTGCGATCATCGCGATCGCCAGCAAAATCGCTAATACTTTTTTCATTTCTGTTCCTCCATTGTTTTTTTCATGAAAACGACAGACCGCCTTTCAGCCGTTTGCTCGGTTTCATTGTTAAAACTTTATCATTTTCCGCCCGATGCAAACAGGACAATTCTTCCGGCAAAGTGGGCAATCCTTCCTGAATTTTTGATGTCTTCGTAAAACTGCAACAATTTTACTTGCAAAATTTATGAAAAACAGCCAATGCTCACTGAGCATTGGCTGCCTTGAAAAATGGAAAAACATATTGTTCAGGTCGTTGCTTTACACGATACAAATCACATCGTACCAGAAGACATCCGGCCTGTCAGCCGTTCCCTTACTGCGTCAACAGGTGTCCATTTTTATAAATCAGCGTTCTTTCGGCCAACGGGAACGCATCGTAGATACCGACGATCAGAACGACCACCGCGATTTTTTTGGCAAGAAGGAGCTGTACCTGCCGCTCGATATGCTGCTGCAGCAGCACGTCATTCCCCCAAAATGGCTGCTCAAAAAATACCACACGAGGCTGCTGGAGCAGCACCCGCCGAAAGATCAGCGCATACTTCTCCTGTGTGTTCAGATCACGGATGTCTTTATCAAAAACCGCGCCAAGCTCCGGCGTCAGCTCGCGCCGCAGGCTGCGGTAAATGCTCCGCCGGCGAAACCAACTGTCGATCTGCCGAGGCAGGCAAAACGTGAGATTCCGCAAATAGCTCATATCCTGAAACAGCATCATTTGTGAAGGATTTTCTGCAATATAGGCGACCCGCTGATTCCGCGCCATCGGCCGGTGGATCGGCTGTCCATCGATCAGAACTTTTCCGCCGAGCAGTGCGCTCTGTCCCGTAGCCAGTCGCCGCATTCCATCCAGCAGCCGCCGGTCTTCCGTATGGATCGCGAGACATTCTCCGCTGTATACCGCAAGATCCACCTGTTTCAGCAGTGCCGTACTGACGCTGCTCAGGTTGAGACATATGCTCCCTCTTGACATGGCACTTCTCGGGGGAGACGATGTTGTGCCGGTAAACTGCTGCAGCAGCGCATGAATGTCTTCGCTGCCTCCGGATACCATTTCCTGAACCTTTATAACGCTCCCGTTATACATCACCGCTATGCGATCGCAAAGCCCGCAAAGTTCTTCGTAGCTGTTTGAGATGTAGATAAAGGCCATCCCACGAGATGCAAAATGGCGGATCGCATAGTGCAGCCGTCCGATATCCGTGCCCGCCAGAAAATGACTGATATTCCACAACAGGACAAGCCTCGCTCCGGATTCCCAGGCCTTGAGCAGTTCCACCATGCACCGTTCGAAGAGGCTCAGCTCCTCCACTTGCTGGTTGCACGGAATGTCTACGCCGACCGCCTGTTCGAGCTCCTGAAGCCGCCCGCGGAAGCTTTGCGTATGGAGCAGCCAGCGCCGCTCTACGCCGCTCAGCACAAAGACATTGTCCCCAACTGTCAGCCCATTGACCAGATGACTCTTCTGCTCAATGACGACAATCTCGTTCGGTGTAGTCCTGCTGTAGATATGGCTGTTGACCAGCTGTTCGCAGTAATAGACCCGCCCGAAGTGTACCGGTGTATTCGATTGCAGCAGCGACACCAACGATGATACACCATGCGCATTGAGCGCCATCAACCCCATGATCTCTCCGCTGAATATCTGCAGATTGAAACGCTCGAGCTGCATGATCCCGGACATCTGCAGGCTCACATTGTCGAGCCGTAAAATCTCTGTTTTCATGCTCTGCCCTCATGCTTGGCCGGAAGCGTTACCGTGACATCTGTTCCGAGTCCGGGCGTGCTGCAGATGGTAATGCCATACTGCTCCCCAAACAAAAGACGGATACGGTTGTTCACATTCAGCAGCGCAATACCGGTGCCTCGCCCGCTGTCAATATAATCATAGGCTGTTCGGCACAGCTCTTTCTGAAGCTGGTGAAGTGTTTCCGGCTCCATTCCAACTCCGTTGTCGGAGATCCGCACGATCAGCCGTTTTTCCGTCAGTGTCAGCCGAACCGAGACTACACCGATCCCTATCTTTCGTTCCAGTCCATGAATAATTGCATTCTCCACAAGCGGCTGCATCGTCAGCTTTGGGATCTGACAATTCTGGATCCCCGGCTCCGGATCGTCGATCTCCAGGCGAAGCCGATCTCCGAACCGAAACTGCTGGATCGCAAAATATGTCTCAATATTCTCCAGTTCTTCGGTTACGCTAACAAGATTTTCAACCTTGCTGATGGTATACCGGAAAAACTTTGCCAAGTATTCTGTCATATCCGCCACGACATTGAGTCCACCCGCAACCGCCTCGCTGCGGATTCCCTCCAGCGTATTATAGAGGAAATGCGGATTGATCTGGTTCTGCAGAGCAAGATACTGCCTGCCGTTTGCTGACGCTCAGGAGCTTGCCGGTGTCCAGCAGCGCCACAGCCTTTTTCAGCGCCATCTCTGTCCCTCTACTGAAATAACATTTCAGGTGGCATATGTCTGCGATGGTATAACCTGCGGCATAGAGCTGCATGACCTGTTCGTTTTTTTGAACGATCCGCAAACAGCGGCGCAGAAAAACCCCACCCAGAACTCCGAGCAGTGTAAACTGTGCCAGCACCGCCAGCCAGATGCCGCGGGCGCCATGACTCAACAGCAAACAGCTGAACGCAAACAGCACCGTCAGAACGAACATCGCCAGTATGATACGCAGCAGATCATCAAGAATGTATTGCTTTTTCTTCTCCTGCATTTCGCCCTCCGCCTTTCATCGTACTGGCCCGCCCGATGTACCATAAAGCTTTTTGAACTCTCCCGGCCGGAGTGCGGCCACGCGCTTGAATACACGGTTGAATGTCCGGATATCCTGATATCCGACCTGATAACACACCTCGGAGATCGACAGATTGGTGCTGCGCAGCAGCTCCTTTGCGCGGTTGATGCGCAGCATGGTCAAATAGTTCTGAAATCCCATTCCTGTTTCCTGCTTGAACTGGGAGCTGAAATAATTCGGACTGAATCCTGCAATGCTCGCGACCTGTTCCAGCGAGATATTATCCATATATTGCTTTTCCATGAATTGCTTCGCCATCAGGAACGGATGGGTCTCATCTCCCGCACGGCGTCGTATCGTTTCGTCGAGCAGCCGCAGCGCCAGTGCATATAGCCGTTGAAATAGTTCTTCAGGTGTCCCGCTCAGGGTGCAAAGCATCTGATATTCATTCTTCTCCTGTTCATAGTTTTCAGCGACACCCCAATTTTCAAGCAGCTTATCACCTGCGAGCGACACCGCTTTATACAGCTCCTGACCCGTGATACCAGGCGCCTCAAGTACGGTTTTCCGCAGCTCTTCCACCGCAGCGAGTACCGCTTCCTGGCTGAACTGTTCCAATGCAATCCGATATTTCCGCAAAAAACTGCCCGTACAGTCCGGCAGACTTAGTCCTGAGAATGGAAAATGCCGCGTAAGAAGTGATTTCGAACCATAAATCAGGCGTTCGTGGATCATCGAACGTGCAGACAGGATCTGTTCGCCCAGGTTATACGGATTTTCTGTCTCTGCAGAAAGTGCCATCGAGAAGCTGATATGCGGATAGATATTCGGATTCATCCGCAGCTCCTGCAGGCATTGCGTCATCTGTTCTTTGATCTGCGCCCCCATGCCGGAAACATAGTTGCAGCACCCCCATCCGACGCTGTCCTCAAACCATAATTCACACTCCATGCAGAGCCGCCGCAGCGGTTGGAGCACCTGTTCGCGAACCTGAAGCGATACTGCCTGCACCGTTTCATACGTCACGTTTTCCGGATCATAATCCATCTTGACCAGGAACCCGCGAAATCCCCCCTGCTTGAACGCAAACCGGTATTCGCGATTGATCTGATCCATAGTCATCGACAGGCTCTTCTGGTTCTTGACATCCATCAAATAACAGGCCCGGATCTTCAACTGATCGTTAAAGAATGAACGACGCATCCGGTCCGTTGCTGCCTGCTCACGTCGGCGCGCTTCAATTTCATGCCGGATCCGGGTGACGGTTGCCAATAATTCTTCCTTATCGATGGGTTTGAGTAAATAATCACTTACACCGTATTGAATCGCCAATCTGGTATATTCAAAGTTTGTGTAACCGCTGATAATAATAAAGGAGACACTGCGGTAGATTTCCCGCAGCTGTTCAACCAGCTCCAATCCCGTGCATCCGGGCATCCGGATATCCGTAATGACCAAATCCGGCACCGTTTCCCGTGCCAGTTCCCGTGCCTCGATCCCGTTATGGGCCACACCTATAATTTGCATATCCAACGATCCCCAATCGATCAGATTGCAGATCAGTTGGCATACACGAAATTCATCATCCACAATTAGTACCTTAATCATTGTGCTTCTCCATTGTGCTCCTTCAACGTATCCGTGCTTTTTAACTCTTTTGAGTCATTATAACTCAAAAGAGTTAATCTTTTCAAGATACATTCGTTATCATTTTCTTAAAAACAGGAGATGGTGAACGTGGGTATCGGAGATGCCGTCCGCCTCAGGATCATCGGATTATGTGAAGAGCGCAAAATCAGCATCAACAAATTATGCAGTATCAGCGGCGTGACGCAGTCTACTATAAACAACATCGTCAGTGGTCGGAACCGCAGCACCACAATCGTAACGATCAAGAAATTGTGCGATGGTCTTGGAATCTCCATTGTTGACTTTTTCAACCACAGCCTGTTTTTTGAGCTTGAGCAGGAAATTTGCTAAAGCTTTAAAACATGCGTAAAACTATCTGCAAGGCAATGTGCGTCCTCTTTCCGAGGCTCACGGCTTCAAATAGCAGCTCAGTGGGCGGCCGAGAAATAGAATTGTTTACGTCCGTTTTTACACCCAATGTTTTGGAAGCCATCGTACCGGCAAACACATTTACCTTTTTAAAACCCGCCAAAATATTGCTCATAAAAATAACAGATGCCGATTGATAGTGGAGCACATGAAATCAAATATATTTATGGAGTAGACGTTAGATGAAGCGCCTAAGTCTAATTGCAGTCGTTGTTCACGATGATTAAGCAAAATGCAACGAATTTACAATCTGCGCATTATTATCTGCGAAACGCCTGCAAGGTACCCGCAATAGTAGCGAGGTCGTCAGCGCTGAATGGCTCGCTGCTGTCAATCTTTTCAGTCGGCTTTGCGCTCATATCTGCACGATCGTCCAGCATGCGCTTCATGAGTCGTTCCAGAATCGATTCCAGTTCTTCCTGCGGCGGCAGAGTTGCCGTACCCTCGACATAGTGCAGGATGGCATTGGTCAGGAACTGTGCCTTCAAGCGTCCTTGAGCGTTCAACTCATCGACGGCTTTCATTTGCCTTGGGTCGGATATACAGAAGCGGATCGTGAATTTTCCGGGGTCTTTTTTAGCGTCCATGATTCCCGCCCATCCGTTCCGCCTGATAGAGCAGTTGATAGCCTCTCCCGTTTGCAGCGATGTCCTCAATGAAAACCGGCTCGCGCACCTTGTCCGACGCTTCGATCTGCTGCCGGAGCAGCACAGCGCCGCCGCCTGTGAAGATCACCTTCCCGCTTTTCAGTTCCAGCATTCTCTCACGCAGTGAGCTGAGCAGGTCGCTGACAAATTCCCGTGCCTGGTGCCGCACGATCTGCAATACCGCATCAGACTGTCCGCTGTCCCTGCCGAGCAGGATCGCATCGATCTCCGTCTCATCCAGCAGCAAGTCCTGTTCGGCCGCGACGCGCGATTTGACCCGGTTATAGAGCAAAATCACGCCGTTTTCCAGCGAATCGCAAACGCTCAGGTCGCCCTCACCATTCCGAAGCAGCAGATAGTCCGCCGTGAAACCGCCGATGTCAATGATAAGCGCTCTTGGGCTGTTTTGCAGCGTCTGGAATACCGTAATGGCTGCGGCATACGACTGCGGATAGCAACTCACCTCGTCGATCAGAATCTCGTACTGCCTGTCATGCAGCGTGAAGCTGACCGTCCCCCGGTTCAGAAAATATTCTGCAAACCGTTTCTGTTGCGCACCGTAATGCGCCGGCGGCAGGCCGACCGCAAGCTGCACCCGCACCGGGCCCGCTCCGTAGAAAGATGCGGCTTCCAGTTCATACGCGATTGCAAAGAGCGTCAGTACGAAGAAGCGTTCGTCCTCCGTTTTGTCCCGGCGGTATGGAATCCGCTGGTCTGTGAGCGTATAATACCGCCCCTGATAGGTCAGCGTTTCACCTCCAAATGGCTGTACCTCGCTGCATACCAGCCCGGATGTGAACGGCGCATGGTGGATCGTTTTTACCTGTTTGTTCCCATGATCGATAGAAATTAGCATTGTATTTTACCTCCCGTACTTCTCTTATACGTATGGAGTACGGCAGGTTCAACAAAAAGTGCGCAAAATACCGGCAGCACACATTGAAGTGTACTGCCGGTTTTCTCTCAATCAACCGTTTCTTTTATCCAGCTCTGCGTTCCTGCCCCAGCAGGCGCATGGCTTCTTCCATTTCTATGGTCTTGTATTCTTTCGCTTGCCCCGCCTGATACGCAGCGGCAGAGCCGTCCATGCAAAGTGCCTCTGCGTCTCCGATATGTACCATGCGGTCACATTCATCAAGATAGAGATAAATTCTGCCGCTTATGTCCATAAAATATCCGCGGCCGTCGGCAATATTCTGATGATTGATCCGGACAATATGAGCGTCAGACAATGCAATGAGCCGTTTCCGCTGCAAATCGTTTGGTTCACCCAGCTTTCTTGCCGTAAACTTCTGCGTGTAAGAAAGCCGTTCCGTTTTCGTTTGCAGGAGCTTCTCCACACGGCCGATCAACTCCTCCACCTTGTCCAACCGGACATATTCACCCGGCTGGTGCGCATGGTAGTAGCCGGTGCTGAGGTTGACCGCGGCAAGATTCAGATGCGGTGCCAAAATGGAGATGTCGCTGAAGCTTCCGAACGCTGTCTGGAATCCAAAGCTGTTGATATGTCGCTCGAACTGCCGGTTGCGGCATTGATAGAATACCGCGTCGTTGCTGCCCGTGCGATCCAACTCCACGATATAATTGACGTCCGTTTTGATTCCGGACTTTGTAAAGGCACGTGCCCCGTGTCCGCCGGTTTCCTCATCCTCACAGAACAGTACGTGACAATGACAGCTCTGGATCAGACGCAGGATCATATACACGCCCGCCCGGTCGTCGCCGCCAATTCCCTGCGGCGACATCATGACCGTGCCGTCTGCGGAATAGCAGATTGTTTCCGGTTGGGTGCGATGGACGGTGTCCAGATGCGCAACCAGCAGGACAGGCACCGTCCCTTGTGCGTACAGAAAGCCGCTTTGTTTCTGCACGGCATATCCGTTTTCAATCAGCTCTGTTTCCAACGCCTGTTTGAGACGTTCCTGTGAAAACTGAAAAATCTCTTCAAACTCCATCGCCGCAAACTGCGTCAGCTTTAAGCATTGCTCATATAAATTACGCATATTGTTCCTCCAATTCTATTTGTGTATAGCGGCTTCTCTCGCAAAACAGCAAGCCGCGCAAATCCTTACAGCAACTATGCGCCGCACAGGTACGGCAATTTGCCAGCTCTGCTTCTTCACAGGATGGGCAAAGCTGATTTGTCCGCCCGCGCCGGTCGATCACCGACCGCAGCGCTTCTCTCGGAAGCAGTTTCCCACAGCAGCTGCACGGCTGCATACACTCCGCGCAGTAAAATCCGTCGCCGTCTAAAAAATGGCCGCTGTTTTTCGGAACCACACTTCCGCACGCCTTGCAAACACACATGTCTTCACATTCGCCGCAGTGCGTTGAGTTGCGTCGATCATGGAGCCGACCGCAGCCAACGCAGCGCGATGCGCTTCCAATATCCAAATGGCCATAATCTCCATAGCCCTTCATCAGCGACAGCGCGGCATAGCCGTTCTCATAATCCGTGTAATGCAGGCTGCCCTGCACGGTTGTCCAATAAGGTCGGATTTCCGTAAGTGTCGTATTCGTTTTCCATAGGTTCGGCAGGCCAAGGCATCTTGCGATCACGCTTTGCACCATGCTCCGGTAGAGCTTTCGCACATCGTCATCATTCTGCGGATACAACCTTGATTGCAGCAGCACTCCATCGCGATAGCAGAAGACCTGCCGGGTCAGCCGCCGCGCACGATAAAAGTGATCCTTGACCTCATCATCGACTGTGAAGAATACCATGCTCACGCCGTCGCCCATATAGGACTGGCAACCGGCCCGCCATCCACCGTCTGCTAAACAGTGACAGGAATGCCATGCGTTTTTCTTCGCTGACATCTCCAAAAAGTCGCACGGATGAACGGATAGAACGCCGGTCTTGCTGATCCGCACCGGATTGAGCGCGTCAGCCAGCCGCGCGAAAACCGCGTTGTAGGGCTTGACTCGTGCGGTATGGAGCGTATCCCCGTGTCCAAGCTCCCGCTCTGTTTCATATTGGTCGATGCCGAATTTTGCGCACAGCCGGTTGATGATGCGGCTTGCCTTCATGCCAGCGTCGCACTTGATATGTCCGCGGTTCCGGATCACCGGCAGCCGGGATTCATCCGGAACGGTCGCATAATCCGCCGTCGCAGCGTCGAGCGCATCCCGAAATTCTTCCAGCCGTTCGCCGGTCAGCCCTGCTTCCTCCGCGAGCGTCAACATTTCAAACTTTGTTTCATCCACGCAGGCCCGGTCAAGCTGCCGCTGCTCGGATAGATCGAACACAACCGCAAGCTCCTGCTCCCGCCAGTTCGGGTGACGGCGCAGCAGCTCCAGGAGCAGCGTTTTCTGCTGCCGCCACTGATTGAGGTTTGCCTGCACGCCGTCCGGCGTAAAGGCCAGCCTGTATTGATACATGACGTTGTAAAACGCCTCTGTGATATGATCCATGTTTTCAGTCCTTTCTATGGGAGTGGAAGCGCTGCCGCGCTCCCACTCCGTTTTTGTTATGCCGCTTCCATCAGATCTTCTGTCAGCACATCCACAAGCAGCCGACCTGCAAGGTCGCCCGTGTGAATCGTGACCTGATCATTCCGCAGCTGCACCAGTTCTTTGATGCGCAGTTCGTGGCTGTCGGCCGCAAGCTGCTTATCTTTCTGCGTCAGCCGCTTGGCAAGTTGCTTCTGCCAGATTTTCAGGAATGCGCGCACCTCGCCAATATCGTCATTCTGGCGATTATACTGGGTGCGGACCTGCCGAACCGTGCCGCCTGGCTCTGCCTCTACGGTATAATAGGGGGTGTCCGGTTCGGCTGTCTTTCTCAGAAACAGCAGATAACTCTCCCTGCGCTCCATACGCTCCCAGTAGACATCACTGTTGGCAATGCAGTGGCAGAGCTTCCGGCTGTCCATGAAAATATCTTCCAGCTTATCTGGAACCTGAATCTGGAACTGTTTGCCTGTAAACGCGAACTTTTCCCGGATCGCCTGCAAATTCTGTTCTATATGCGGATATGTCTGAAGGAGTTCTCCGGCACGAAGGGTCAACTGCATTTCCTCTCCGCGGGCGGCCAATTCGTCATGCCGCTGCTGAAGTTTGCGTACACGATACACGATGGGGTCGTTTGTGTCATAACCGAAGCGGAACGCCATGGAAAGGTAGTCCCGCCACAGTTCAATGACACGTTCGCTGCTCAAATTCAGTTCCTGCATCTGCCTGTTCAGGTAATGCTGGATCTGCCCATAGCGCATTCGATCTGCAATGAATTGCAGCTGCTGCGGGTCAATATGCTCTTTGCACATCCACTGGATCGCAAAATCCGGGATCGGCTTTCCTGTCTGCTTTTCAAATTGCAGCCATTCCAGAAATGCACGCCCGCCCTGATTCTTCCGCAGCCGTGCAAGCTCCAGCCGATTCAGGCCAAGTTTGGGCGCAAGCCCTTTTTGTGCAGGTGCTCTCTGGAAAATCCGTTCCATGCCGTAGTAATCCTGTGTGCATTCCGCCGCAAGCCGGAACAGACCGGCTTTTGTCAGCTGCTCTAAATTCGGCATTCTTTTCAGTACGACAAGATATTTTTCCGGGTCCGTCTTCATGTTTGCATGAATCAGTTCCGGGAGACCAGTCCGCTGCAAGCAGGTTTTGGCAAGGTACGGGATCGTTTTCCCATACACGCGTCCGCTTTCATCCCGATAGTATCCCACACTGCAGTTGCAGCCTTTGATCCAACGCGATGCGCGCTGCTTATAAACACCCCAGTAAAATGCCTGCACCGGTTTTGCGTCCGCGTCAAAGATCGCACGGCGGAGTTCGTGGTAAAACACCTTGACATTTCGGTATGTTTCCTTACTGTAAGAACGCTCCGCCCAGAACTCTCTGACCACAAAGCCGCCGGGATAGGGCTGCATCAGATACAGGATATTTCGCCCTGTGCGCAGCCGGCCCATCTTGCCGAAGGATTTGAACTGCACCGTTCTTCTGCATCTGAGGCATCTGGCAACCGCATTGTGCTTCGGCTTCCGAATCGGAACCTCGCGGTCACAGTAGCTGCAATAGCCGGTTTTGGCACCGCCGCGCCGGTATTGATAGAACATATAATTCTGCTCAACGCCGACCTTGCTGACCCATCTGTCCCAGTCCTTCGGAAGCGGAGACATGAGCGCCATTGCCGCATCCCACGGATCGGTTTCTTTCTTGTGCCGGGCCAGAAGCTGCTTTTCCCGAATCCCTTCCTGAAACTCCCGGATCGACCCGATCGCCTCCCATTTGGAATGCAGATATTGACCGATCACAGCAGAATCACGGGATGAGATCTGCGCGTCATAGATGCCAAATCCCTGCTGCGGTAAATTGCGGAGCATCGCGGTACGCCACTTCTTTTCCATAAAGCTGTATGTCAGGAAATCCTGCGCATCATAGTCAAGAAACAGCTCATACACCGGCTTTCTGCCGCCGGCAGCCAGATTTTTTGTCAGATAGATTGCGACCTTCAGAATCCGATCAAACCGCTTGCATCTGGCGTAGTACTTGTGTTCATAGCGCAGTTCTTTTCGGAAATATCCGCTCTCTATCATCGGTTCGTTTTCCGCCTGCTTCAGCATCGCAGTCGTTGCCTGCAGAATGGGCAGTTTTTCTAACTCTTTTCGCTTCATTCGTTTATGCCGCCTCACATTCCTTAAAATTGTCGTCATACCAGACATCCGGCAGACGCTCCTTGCCGTCGATCACGCACAGCGAAAGATGTTCGATCTTCGGCCCGTTCACAGCTTCTCTGGCAAATGCCAGAATGTCTCCAAGCTTGCCCTTTGCGCGCGGGTGCTTGCCGCGCACGACGGCGTAGCCATTCCATGCCTGCGCACGTTCTCTCTTGACCTCACAGCCATCCGGCATATGTGGATGGTCTGCCATATACGCAAGCGCGTGCAGGAAAAACTCCTGCGGCTCCAGCTTTCGGAGTACCCAGAGCTGCGTGCAGGAGATTCTGGAATCCACTGCATCCTCATCCAGATCGCCGCACGGACGAACCAGATAGTATTCCGAGTTCTGAAAATCCCCATAATAGCGCAGGCAGTCCATCGGGTTTGCCGCGCAATGAAACCCATTCGCCTGACAATTCGCCTGTTCCGTTACATTCAAGCCCATCTTTAGCTGATAGCCAAGGCAGACCATACCTGGGCACATTCCTTTATAAGCGATCATCCGGCCATGCCTCCCATCAGATCAAACATAGAAAACTGTTCTTCATCGGGCGATTTCTCCGGCTGCGGCATTTGAATGACCTGCTCCGGTTTTGCAGTCTTTGTCTCAGCTTTTGTCTTCTCCTTTTTGGGCTGACGCTTGGATTTGACTGGCGCACCCGGATACGGTTTTGGAACAAACGGTTCCTCCTTGATCTCATCCTCTTCGGCGTTTGCATCCCGGAAATATTCCTCTGCCCAGTCATAACAGGTATCCTCCGGCACATCGCCGCCGTAAATGCCGTTTGGCTGCGGCTCCATGCCGTTATCCTTCATTTCCGCAAGCAGATATTCCCGCGCTTTCCGGTTGATGAATTGCAGACAATGTGCCATACTCTTGCGCGGGTGCATGACCATCCGCGCGAACGCTGGATCACTGAGACAGAGCGTCTGCACATACTCGGAAACACACTCCTTGAGGTTCCGCCGCGTCAGGCGCTCGGTTTCCTTTTTCATGCGCTCCATCGACGCCTTGACCAGCTCCGTCTCGCTCATCTGCTCAATTTTTGCAATCGCTGCCGTTTCTGCGGCACGTTTTTCCTCCTGCTGCCGCTCCCATTCCGCTTTCCGTTTAGCTTCTGCTTCCTCGTGCCGACGGCGCTTTTCTGCTTCCGCTGCTGCAGGATCTTCCTGCTCTGCTTCCGTTTTAGCAACCGGCTCCGCCGCAGGCTCCTTGCTCGTCACTTCCGCAGCGGCGGCAGCTTTTTTCTGCTCGTGCTGCTGGATCAGCTTTGCCTGCAACGTTTGTATTTCGGATAATTCGGAAGCGGTTTTCTCCATTTCAGCCTGCTGGTTTTCCAGATCAAGCTCTGAAAATACGCCCATGATAAAACTCCTTTCCGATAGAAAATGGGCGCAGCGATTCTGCTGCGCCCATTCATGTGTTATACCCGATAGATCAGTGTGCTAAATGCGTCGAAGCAGTAGCACACGAATCCCGGATATTCTGCGGTCTTTCGTTTGATTTTCCTCTGGATCTCAGCGGCATCGCGTTCACTGACGCTGTCCTCATCCTCCCAGAGCATTGCCGTAAAGCTGGCGCCGTCCTGCACTTCGCGGACGTGCGCGCCAAGGCTGCGGCAGAATGCGCAAAGCTGCACGATCTCATTTCTCTCATCCATATCTCTCTGGTCGCGGTCATTATGTCGTGACTGCTTTCAGCTTGACCTGGATCGTGATCTCGTCGGATCGCAGAATGACATGGTCGATTTTTGCTTCAAGAACCCCCGGCATGGCCGTTTCCGGTATCTCATATAAGCAGCGGAAGCGGCCGATGACCTTCCTGTCCGTTTTCACGACAACCGGAACCTCGTCGCTGAGGACGCCGATCTGATTTGCAAAATCCAGAACTGTAATTTTTCTCATATGCTATTTCCCTTCATTTTTGTATTGGCCGGGCCAGCAGCGGAGAAAACGCCACCGGCACGAACTGCTTCATATCCCGATAGTAATACCGCCGCTTTTCCGCATCGTACAGCTCCAGTACATCGGACGGTGCAATGCAGCGCCCCGGATAGTCTGCGGGCAGCTTGCCGTTATAGCGGTCAAATACACGCTCCAGCACAGCAAGATCCGGTTCGTCTTTTGGACAATAGAGCGTTTCATCATGCACCAGCCGGTACTCACTTGCAGGCGGTTGCTGAAAGCCTGCCTTGTGGAGCGCGTCGATCCCGGAGAACGCGAACGGTTTCGTTTTCTCCGTGTCCGTAAATTCCAGCTGATAAATGCGGCAGCCGAGCTGCTTACGCTGTGCGTTCAAAAGCGCTGCCAGCCGTGCGTTGCCGCCGGGCTGTAAAAAGGCTTGGTATTCTTCGTCCGGCAAGCCGAGGTATGCCTGCAAGGACACACCATCCGGCTGCGTCTTGTGCCATCGTTCCACGCAGGCATCTATCTCGGAAACCTCGCACACACCATACAGATACTGCTCCCGGAACGTCATTGTTTTCGGTGCTTTCGCAGCATCCTTCCGGAGCGCAAGCTGCCAATCATCTAAACCCTTATAGTTCGGGTTCCATGTCAGCCGGCGGCATTGCAGTCCGTGCTTTCGTGCCATCAGATAGATCTTGGAGGCACCTTTCTCAACGTGAACATTCCGATACTTGTCCATGTCCTGCGCTTCGATGATCTCCTCCATGCCGTTCTTTTTGAGAAACGCGAACAATTCGTCCAGCTTGGACACGTTGTTCGCCCCAGCGGTCGCCGCGAAGGTGCGGTTCATCAAGGCATGGCAGATGTCCGCTTTCAAAAGGCCTTCCGTCACATAGACCACTCTGGAACACGGATCGCCGACAAAGTGGATGGGGCTTTCCGAGGATGTCCCCATCGGTTTGCTGCTCGACGACAGCCAGAGGTACTTCGTGCCCTCCTTATCGGCGGGCGCGTTTTCCTCCCGGATGGGGATATCCAGCCGGATCTGCGCACCGCAGACAAGTCCGTCTGCGCTTCTGGCCGGGATCAAGATCCCGGCCGTGCGCGTTCCAAATCGTACTGTCCATCTGCCGTCCTCTGCCATATAAAAGCCGGGGACTCCCTGCAGGGTGCACCCCTGCTTCAAAAGCCGCGCCGTCAGACTCTTGCAGAGATAAGGCGGCGGGGTGCTTTTGAAGCCGAACCGTTCGATCTGGTCGTCCGTCAGTCCACGCACCTCACGCAGATGCGCACGGTGCTTTGGCGTCAGCGACAGCATGGAAAACAGCATTGAAAGCGTCTGGTGGATCGCCTGTCTTGATGCCCTGACAGATTGCGCGATTTCCTGCGGCTGCTGATTCTGGTAGCTCTGATACTCCGGTGCGTAGTCTCCGGTCTGGAGTGCTTCGCAGATCTCCCGATAGGCGTCCGCGTTGCTGATGCCGTAGACCTTTGCATACAGCGCCAGCATCCCTCCGGATTCCTGACAGTAATTACAGTGCCACACGTCCCGTGACGTTTTCAGATAGAGCTTGCCGCGATGATCGCCGCAAAGCGGGCAGTCCACATACAGAAAATCCGGACCGCGCCTGCGGATATTGAGCCGCAGCAGCGCCGCAACGTCTGTAATGTGAAACGGAAACTGCGAAGAACCGGCTTTGATAACGGCCACACCCTTTCATCCAAACTTGACGCTTCATCCGGCTTTCTGCTGCAGATTGTCCAGCAGAACAGATGCAGCGGCTTTGAGAATATTGTCCGCCTGATCGCAGCCATAGAGGTACCACTTGAGGCTCGCCGGGCGGCGCTGCGCGACCTGTTCGAGCGTCCAGCCGCGGCAGGTGCCGATCTGCACCACAACGGTCTTGGCTTCGTCCACTGTCATACGCTGCGTGATCTCGCTGACATCCATATCTGCCGTATAGGACGCGGCCTGCGGCTGTTCTGCAACTTCTTCCGCGGCTTCTTCCTGCTGAGGCGGCACGACATGAAGGTCAGGCGTTTCTTCCACGACAGGCGCCGTTGTTTCCTCGACGGGCTGTTCCGCGGGTACAGAATCCGTATCCATTGCCGATACTGTTTCTGCGATCGCTTCTGTCATAACAGGCGCTTCCGCCGCTTCTTCATCTGCTTCTGCGGCTTCTGTCTGGATTGGCACTTCTGACCCAAACAGCTC
>OGUN01000817.1_pt1 | contig 24979 bp, 24 predicted proteins | sample 1553621 | NCBI WGS metagenome assembly OGUN01 (sample SAMEA2580300, study PRJEB22360) | human gut metagenome | biome: human gut; feature: human-associated habitat; material: faeces | place: Denmark | collected 2008/2010
CAAAAGCCCGACCGGTGAAGGTCGGGCTTTTACGACAAAGACTTGATAAAGCTCAGCGGGTCTCGCGGTGCACAGTCTGCTTGCCGCAACGCGGGCAGAACTTCTTCAGCTCAAGACGGTCGGGCGTATTACGACGGTTCTTCGTCGTGATGTAGTTACGCTCCTTGCACTCGGTGCATGCCAGCGTGATGCCCGGACGAATGTCGGCGCTCTTGCTTGCCATTTAGTTCACCTCTTGTGGTTCGTTGCTATACCGACATTCCGTCGGCCTTTGTAGCGAGAAAGAGACTCGAACTCTTGACCTTACGATTATGAGTCGTACGCTCTAGCCAGCTGAGCTATCCCGCCATGAGAGCCTCGAGTGAGAATCGGACTCACGACCTCTTCCTTACCAAGGAAGTGCTCTACCACTGAGCTATCGAGGCGTGGCGGATAGTGGATTCGAACCACTGAAGCACGAGGCGACTGATTTACAGTCAGTTCCCTTTGACCGCTTGGGAAATCCGCCGTGCTGCCTGTTTGGTTGAACCCCAACCGGCAACCCGTTTAGTATGCCACAGACCGGCCGACTTATGCAAATACGGCGTGTCGCGACAGCCAAAAACGGCCCAAATCGTTGAAATTCCAACGTTTTACGCAAATCGGCGCCGAACAACGCAGAAACCCCGCCTCCCGAGCCTTGCGAACCGCAATATACGGGAAACGGGGTTTCGACAGCTACGCGCTAGTCTCAGCCGAGGATGGCCAGGATGTCACGAGCGGAGACGATAAGGTAATCCTCGCCCTGGTAGTGCACCTCGGTGCCGCCGTACTTGGAGTACAGCACCTTGTCGCCGACCTTGACGTCGACCGGGATACGCTCGCCGGCGTCGTTCCGCCGGCCGGGGCCGACAGCCAGGACTTCACCCTGCTGCGGCTTCTCCTTGGCATTGTCCGGAATGAACAGACCGGAAGCGGTCTGGGTCTCGGCTTCCGCCTGCTTGACGATGATCTTGTCTTCCAACGGTGTGAGTGAGATCGACACTGTGGACCTCCTCTTTCTAAAGAGAAATCGATACTTACCGCGCCGGGACCCGCTAGCAAGAGGCTGACGATCACTTACGGCGTCGTCCTTTCGCGCTGTGACTTATCCTAGCGCGATTATTAGCACTCTGCCAACTCGAGTGCTAACGCTCTGAGAGAAATTATCAAAAAAGCCTGAAACCATGCGGTTCCAGACTTTGTAAAAAACGGTTCAAGCGTTTCGTCAGGCGCTACGACGGGCCAGAATGGCCTCCAGGCCGGTGCCTAGGGAGTCCGAAGTCACATCCGGAGCCTCCACATCGGCACGTACTTCGGCATCGTGGAATCCCGGAACGTCGACCTCTCTGAGGTGCACGCCCTCATCCACGCGGGCGGCGGCCTCATCGGCATCCATGCTGCCCATTGCGTCGCTTGGCGGAATCAACGGCTCAGCCTCGTCGGAAGGCGTTTCGACGGGCACGGCCTTGGCCACTTGTTTGGTGGATTTGATCTCCATGCTTTCCGGAGCATCCACCTCAACGTCGGCACCGTCGCGAGGCGCACCCAACGAGAAGGAAATCAAGTCCTGCGTGGACTTGACGGCAACGGTTTTGGCTTCTTCGGCCATATTGTCTCGCTCATCGTGGATGGACAGTCCCACTTCCTTGACGTCAGCGGGCGCGGCATCCGCACGTTCGGTTGTCTGGTCGACGGCCTTCTCGGCAGTCTGCGTCTCTTCCTTGGAAGACATCTCTTCCTTGCGCCGTTTCACCGCGGCGTCCCGATCGGCCTTGCCGCGGGCGATCGCCTGGCGAATCTCCCCCTCGGGAACGACATCGGTCTTCAACTGCTCGTCGACGACCTTGCGGGCTTCGGCCAGCTCCTGCGCGCGCAGTCTGGCACGTTCCGCCTGCTCCGCCTGCGCACGTTTGCGTTCGGCGGCGGCACGCTTCTTCACCTTGGCATGGTATCTGGCGACCTTCCGCTCCCACGCCACGGCCTGCTTGGACGCACGCACACCCAACGCGAGCACCGCGGCCAGCAACGCGGCCGGAATGAGCGCGAACAGCGGGCTGAAGTGCAGTGCGAACGCACAGACCAGCACAACGACCGTGATTGTCAGCAATGAGACGGCGATGGCGCGCCTCCTGCGGACCGCGGCGTGACGAAGGGCGCGAATTTCCGCGATCCGTTCTTCGGATGTTGCGCCTTTGTGCGCCTCTGTGGACTGCATCAGTACCCCTTTCGCTGCCGCGACGGTCTCATCGGAAAATCGCGTTCCGCTGTCGGCATCCACCAGATGCAACGACGGTGAAAAGCGGTCCTCGCGATGTTCGATCACCCTCTTCATGCCTTTAATCGTCCGTCTGGGCAACCAAATGAGCATCAGGATGACAACGATCGCAAGCACGACCACCGTGCTTAACGATTCATAACCCATATGTCATAAGAATAGGTGACATTCCGACATTCGAGGCGAGTCCTCCCCGGCGTGTCGAATCAGGAGGGTGAATTCCCGGTCATCAGACGCGCGGTGAAACCGTTTGGCGCGTCCTCGGCCATCAATACGTAGCTTTCATGATCGCGCCATTGGTCGTTGACGTACATATACGCGCGCCGCACCCCCTCCAACGTTGCTCCGACCTTGCGTGCGACGGCACGGGACCGCTTGTTTTCCGGCAAAATGTCGATTTCCATGCGATGCAGTCGAGGTCCGGTCGGGTCGAACATGGCCCAATCCGCCAACAACGCCACCGCCATCGGCGCGTAGCCACGCCCGGCGCAACGCTCGTCCACCCAATAGCCGACGACGCCGGAACGCATCGCGCCGTAGCAGATCGCGCCCAACGAGATCTGCCCGACGATACGGCCATGCTGTTCGATGGCGAACACGGCACCGGTACCGGCCCGTTCGTTGCGCCGCAGTTGTTTCATCCATTCCTTGTAGGTGATGGGGGCGCCGTGCAGCGGATCGCCGGATTCCCACGGCTTGAGCCAGGCATCGTTGCGCCAGCGAACCTCGTTCCACTCGTCATAGTCGGCACCCGTCAACGGGCGCAGACTCACCGGGACGCGCATGCTATGCGATTGGATGAATTCCGGCATTTCAAAGGAATTATTCCCCGGACGACGCATCATGTCGCTCAAGGATTGCAAAATCGTCACCCTTCCATTGTGCCCCACCCATACCCCATGTTCCGTTTTCCACGCAATCGAACCGTGGTACAACGAACGATATGGACATGTATGAGCAACAACGCGAGCTGAAACGGCATTGGCGCGCGGCTGCGATCGAACGACGAAAGCGGACGTCCGCCGACCAGCGGCGCGAAGCGGGACGACTGCTTGCCGAACACGCATTGGAAGCGTCGCTGATTCGACCGCGATCGACCGTCGCGGCCTTCGCCTCGATGGGCAGTGAAATATCGATGATGCCGTTGCTCGAAGCGATGTTCGACGCGGATTGCCGTGTTTTGGTGCCGCGTCTGGGTGCTGGCATGGAAGTCGGCTGGAGTGAGCTGAACGGTCTTGACGATCTGCGCGACCAGCGCAATGCTGATGGTTCCATCAACACACATCGCCCGCAGGAGCCGGAAAACGCAGCGGAAGGACCGGAAGTTCTCACTTCGGCCGAGCTGATCATTGTGCCAGCGTTCGCTGTGGACGAACATGGTTTCCGATTGGGGCGCGGCGGCGGTTGGTACGACCGCGCTTTGGAGCATCGTAGCAGCACCGCGCGCGTGGTCGCCGTTTGCTGGCCTTGGGAGCCGACCGACGAGACCGTGCCGCATGAGCCGCATGATATTCCCGTCGACGGCGTGCTCACGCCGGATGGTTATGCCGATGTCCGAGGATAGGACGGTTGCGGGGCCGTCTCAGGGAACGTACTAGGATATGTCCCGTTAAGAAATTTGGGATTGTGCGTAAAGCGAGGATATCGTGCCTACTTACCATTACCGTTGCAAGAACTGCAACTACGACTTCACCGAGCAGCAGTCGTTCACCGACGATCCGATCACCGTATGCCCGGAATGCGGCGAGGAGCAGGTCCGCAAGGTTTATTCCGCGGTGCCGATCGAGTTCAAGGGGTCCGGCTTCTACCGCACCGACAAATCCAAGTGACCCACAGGCGCGGAATCCAACGCGACACGCCGAAGATTGTGGATAACTCCCATTCTCCGACCACAACCCCGGATTCCGCTTGCCGTGGTCATAACAATCAGGTCATCATGCATGCATGATGACCTTTTTTCATTCCTTGATGGACCGCCGGCCACATTCGAGTTTGCGCACATCGACGGCTTCGGAAGGACGGACCGCGCGCACGACGCGTCTGCAACGAGACCGGCATGGTTCGACTGCCGCATCGTTGGAAGCCAGACGAAGCAACGCACGCCTGCATCGGTTCCTCGCCGCATTGTGCGCTGGCCTGACGGTATTCGCCACGCTGCAATGCGTACGCGCAGCCATCGCCACGCAGCCTATTGTGGTCGCGGTGCGGAATGTCGCCAAAGGCACGGCCATCACACGCGAAGCCGTGGAGTTACGTGAGGCGCCGAGCGATGGCTCGCTGAGCAACGCCTTCCATACGCTTGACGACGCCGTCGGCCTGATCGCACAGGTGGGCATCGGCGCGCACGATGTGCTTATGTCGGGCATGGCCCGTGCGTCCCCCGTTGTGCCGCAGGGCCATACGAGTATCGAAGTGCGTTTGGCAAGTGTGGCCGGCGGTTTGATTCCCGGAGACAAGGTGACACTTTCCAGCGCCACCATGACAGATGCTGAGATGCAGTCCGGCACACCGAATGTCGCGGATATGCCGAACGGTACGGAAACGCCGTCCGGCATGGCTAATGATATGCCGGACGGTGGTGTGGATGCGCAGTTACGCACGATCTGCACCGAAGCGCTGCTGACCGGCAAACCGGCTAAGGATGCGCAAGGCAATACCATCGCGGTGTTCGCCATGCCGCCCAATGAGGCGGCCGTCGTGTTGCGGGTTCAGGAATACAGTGCGGTCATCGCCACCATCAATTAATGGCTGATAATCCTAATCGATAGCTGGCCCCGGCTGGACGTATCAGCGGCCGCGTTCGGAGAAGACCGCCCAATGTGGCGGAAGCTCGTTTAGGATGCGCTTGTCGTCATCCGCCTCGCGTTGGCGCTTGGTGAGCACGTCCGAAGGTTCGAGTTTGACGCCATCGGCATCGAACAGTTCCGTACCTTGGCGGACCACGCGCTTATGCTTGCGTGCGGTCCGCCGCGTGGCGGAATAACTGGGTGTGGAGTGCGTCTCGGACTGGGTCTGCGAATCGTCATGCTCCATGACGTTTTCGATATGCTCGGCGCTCACCGTTCCTCCCGGTACAGGCTTCCCAGTCGTGCCACGATGCGGTCGACTTCCTTATCGGGGTTCACGAACGCGCCGACGCTCCATACCGTCATCACCGACCAGCCAAGCGATTCGATGTCCTGCAGCAGCACGCGATGGCGTTCCCTGGTGGATTGCAATCCCATGAACTGCGCGTCATCGGTGAGCACGGCCAAAGCGAACGGCTCGCCTTTCAGACCAACCACCAACGGCAGTTTGAGTCCGTCATCGAAACCGTAATCGACGGCCACGTCCAAGCCGCGTTCGCGGATCCTCTCGGCGAGATCGTTGAAGAGCACGTTCTCTCCAGACTCCTTGATCGCCGGGCGGACCATGCTGTCATCAAGCTGTTCGGCCCAACGCAGCACGGTTTTGAGCGCCTTCGGACCATCCTGATGCAGTCGCTCGTCGTCCATATCGTCGGATGCGAAGGACGAGACGATGTCGAGATGACGGTCCGGTACCGCCAAAGCGTCCAGCAGCATGCCTCGACCGCCGTCGGATTCCAGCGCGCCGAACTGCTGCAGCAGCCTGCCGTGCGAGGTCTTGGCGTAGCACATCGCAAGAATCGCGTCGGTGGCGTGGGCGCCGGCCACATCGACGATGTCCACGATGCGCACGTGGCGCAGGAACATGCCCATGGCCTTGTCTTTGTTGGCAAGCGACTTGAGCTCGGCACCCAGACGGATGCGGAACGTGTGCGTGAGCGCCACCACGGTAAGCACATACGATGCGGGAACGATGGTGAAACCGGCCGCGCGCTTGCGGATGATGCTCACCACTTCGTCGATCTCCTGCTGGCTTGATTCGACCAGACCGGAATTGATGACCGGCACACCGTTGGCGTCCGGCACGAAATGGTACGCGACTTCGCCTTGGTATCCTTCACGCGCCACATCGCACGGCACGGAGCCGTATCCTTCCGATTCAAGGAAGGCGTTGAGCTTCGGCGCACGGCGAACCGGCCTGTCGGTTATCTTCACGCTTGGCAGCAGTGCGATCAGTCGCTGCAGGCCATCGGATGTGACGGTCTTGCGGTGCGCGATCACCACGACCTGCTTCGCGCGGGCGATGATGCTGAGCAGCTCGATGGACGGAATATGCGCGGCCGTATCGATGATGACGGTATCGGCAAGCGGCGCCGGGTCGGTGATGGCAGCGAGCGTGGCTGGCGTTGCCACCAGAATCGGCTTTGCCGCGGCCAAAATCTGCGGATGCTCCCTGCGCAGCCTGTTCAACGGCACGTTTCGGGAACCGGCAAGCGTGGTATGCAGCAGATTGGCTTCCTGCGTGCGGGAGAAAAGCATGTCGCACAGACGGCGTACGGACTCTTGGGCGACCATCGGTCCGATGGAACGCACGTGTTCGACATCCACCTGGGTGAATCGGTCGGCGGCGCTTTGCATGGCGGAGCCATCCTGGTTGGAAATGATGGCGGAGGACTTCACGATGTCTTCGAAAGCCGTGGTCCACCACGCCAGCTGCAGTTCTCCGGCCACGGCGTCGTTCGGCACGCCGCGGTTGCTCAGGTCCGCCACAAGCTCATCCAGACCGGCCGAATGGAACTCACGTTCCAGACGGGCGCGTTCCGGCAGCGTATCCAACGCCTGCTTGTCGTCATACAGGGCCTTCAGACGCTCTTCCACCTGGTTGAGGTCGACGGTGTCCAGATTGCCGCCCTGCGGTGTGGTGGCGAGCGCCACGTTCAACGCGGTCATATCGTTCGTCAGCTGGTCCTGCGTGTTGATGATGTCGTCGAGTTTGGCGGGCAGCACCGGCCATCCGCCGTGAGGAACGAACATGTGCCACTGTTCGGCCTGCTTGGCCACCACGAGCAGCGCCTCATGCAGGTTCTCCACCTGCGCGCCGACGCGCAGCATCGACTTGGCCTCCTTGATATGGCGGCGACGTTCCCAGAATCCCATGGAGCTGCCTTCGGCCTTGCGCTGGGCCTTGGGCTTGGTGGCCTCGATCATGGAATCGATGTCGCGTTCGAAGATTTCCGGCTGGAAGACGTCGAGCACGCGGCGCAGGTTCTTGAGCACCATGACCTGGCGTCCCCACTCCTGCGCGGTGGTGGGAATCGGGAAGCCGCAGGTCTGCACGGTGCTGGACACCTGTTTGCGGGTGGCGGGCAGCACCTTGCGCAGCAGCTCGACCACACGCTGGTATGCGCTGACCGCTTCCTCTTCGGAATACAGGGAGGCTTTGTACCAGGCGGTGTCCTGCGCGCCGATGGTGTATTCGCCGAGTTCTCCCGCGCGATACAGCTTCTGAGCCCATTCCTCCATCTTGTCCGCGATGGAATGGGCGGACTGCTTGGCCAGACGCACATGCGTGGTCGGATGCGTGGGCAGGACGGCGATTTGTGCGAGGTTCTGGATGGTCTGGTATGCGGACACGCCCCATTCCTGGCTGACGCCGTGCAGGTCGCCCAGATAGCGGGCCAGGCGGGAACGCACACCCACCAGCTCATCCGAAATCTGGTCGAAACGCGAAGTCGCGACGCCGGATTGGAAACCGACTGCGGCTATCAGCTGACGGTCGATTGCCGCATTGGCGCCGTCATCGGCAATGTCCAGCAATTGGCCGCTCATCTCGTTGGCCGCGATCGTCTGCATGAAACGGCGCTTTTGGTCGGTGACGCACGGCACGTACAGCACGCTGTGTCCGCCCATCACGCAACGGGAGGCGATTGCCGCGGCCTGTTCGGCCGTGTTGCCGCTGATCGCGCTGTCCACGAAAATCGAATGCCCGGATGCGGCCAGCTGCGCCGCGTATCGGACGGTGTTGTCAACGTCGCCAATCCCGTATTCGCCATGGGGATCGGCGTCGAACGGACTGTATTCGGGAATCTGCGCGTCTTTCAGCGCGTCCGCGGCTTCCTTGTTCCCGGCGAGCGCGTCCAGGACGGTGTTGCCTGTCGGGCCTTGGGACAGCTGGTTGATGATCTGGCGACTTTCCACCAGCATCTGCGAGGACGGGTCCATGAAGCAGCCGAGGATGATGTGACGTTCGATTTCGAAATCGGGGAAAACGCTGGACGCGCGCGCTGTGATGGCCGCGAACACCGCGGACGTTTCGGGGGTGCCGCTTTCGTAATTCGAACCATCGAAGAGCTTGGTCTCGTCCAATGTCACGTTGTTTTCACGCATCACGGCGGCGAAGGCCGCGTTCAGACGCACTCGTCCGGTGAACGCGATGACGGTGCCGTTCTCGATGTTGCGGCCTTCCTTGCGCACTTCGACCGGATACATGAGCACCGGCATCTGGTTGCCTTTCCAAATGGCCACGCCGACCACCAAGGAGAGTTCGCCGACGCCGCTGACACGGCTTTTCGCGTCACGGTCGTCGAGCACGCGTTCCACACGCCTGCCCGCGGCGCGCAGCATGCCGTTGTCTCGGAACAACGAGTCCAAGGTGACGTGTCCTTTGGCGAACAGCTGCGCGATGCCCGATGGGTGCGCATGCGTCAGGTCAAGCTGGGCGCTCAGTTGCGTCACATCCTCAAGCGGGGATGGTGCCAGACCAAGGCGATACTCCTCACGCCATCCGCGGATACGGTCCAACGCGGTGGCCGTCTCTTCGTTTTCGCTCATATACCGACTCACTTCCCTACTGCCTTGCGGTATTCCTCATATCCCGGATTGTGTGCCAAAGCCGCATCGATGTCTTGGTTGCCCAATGCGCCCAACCACGCGTACAGGTCATCGTATAGGGATGGGTTCATGGCGAGGAACGGCAACAGTTCCGGATGACGCGCCATCTGGAACTGCATTGTGAAATCATCCGTGCGTTTGGCGTCATCGGAGGTCAGGCCGTCGACCTCGATGGTCTGCTCCTGCTTGGCGAGGCCGCCTTTGGACACACGGTCGAATACCGATCCCGGTTCGAAGATCGGCTTGAATGCGGCGGTTTCGTCCGGTGCGGGCTGCGATTGGCTGTTTTGCGGGCGGAACCGCTCGTCGTCGTCTTCCGCGGTCACCGTTCCCGGCTGTTCCGTCTGCGGCTGCGTAGCGTGCATCGGCTTCGACTGCTGTTCGGCGGGCTGCTGTTCGGCAGTTTCCGATGTGGGCTGTTCCGCCATCTGCGATTGTTCGGCGGACTGCGTCTGTTCCTGGGCGGACGCGTCAGCCGCATTGTCAGCCTTGTCAACGTTGCCTGTGTTATCGCCAGTGTCGTTCCTGTCGGGCAGAGCGACGGCGATTGGCGTGTTGGGGCGCGCGCTGAACAGCTTGTCCACCGGAATCAGGTTGTTCTTGTTACCGTCATGGGATGCTTCCAAGGGCTGAGCGGCTGTCTCGGGTGAGACGGCCGCCACCTCGGGCTCCGCGAGCCCACATCGGCCACCCCCCTCGGCACCGGCCGCAGCCGCATCAGCGGAATCGGCCGCATCGGCCTCGATCTCAGCTTCAGCCTCGGCCTGCGCTGCGGCGTCGGCGAACAGGTCGCGGGGCTTGTCCGCGGCCACGACGGTTTCCTGAACCAAGGAGACCGAGGGGAATGCATCTTCGAGTTCCGGCTTGTCGGCATGCTCCGGCGTGAAGGTCTGACGTTCCGCCTGGTGCAGAGCATCGGCACGGTCGGTGACATTGCGCGCGTGGAAGAACGTCGTCGGCTCGCCGGCACGCAGATTGAGGATGTCGTCCACGGACATGTCGGCTGCATCCGGTTCCTGCGGAGCCTCGTCGGAGACCGCGTATTCGAACAGGTTCGAAACCGGCTGGCTTGTATCATCCGAGACACCGGAGGTGGCGTCGTCATCCTCGTCATCGTGTTCGAATGCGGATTCGAGCGTAAGACGCACGTCGCCGAACTGCAGGGTCATCGAGTCGATGGGCAGCTTGATGTCCTCGCCTGCGGGCAGGCGCATCAGTTGGCCGTTGTTCGTCACCACGAACGAGCCGTTGGTGGAATGCAGATCTCGTACGGAGCAATTGCCCTGCTTGTCGACGGAGAGGACCGCATGTCTTTTCGACATGGACTTGCCCGGATCCATGATGTCGAGACGAACGAACCCGTCATCCGACAGCGGGCGCAACGGTTTGCGCCCGATTTCCACGCTTTCGCCGTCATGAAGCGTTTTCACGTTGTTTCCGTCAACTTTGACGGTCCACTGCCGCGTCATTCGTCGATCCTCGCTCACCGTTGTCGGCCTTCCTTTCGCACTACACTATCTGCCATTGTGTCATGATTCATCGCGAAAGTAAGGATTCCGAACCGATAAATTGACAACTTTCGCCTAATTCCCCCATTTTAGAACATGCCTGAGTCATGCTCCATATGCGGAAAACCCCGCTGCCTTACGGCAAACGGGGTTTCCATTACAGCTTGGTGATTGCGGCTTGAAGCCGCGCGAATCACTTGAGCTCGACGGTGGCGCCGGCTTCTTCGAGCTGGGACTTGGCCTTCTCGGCGTCTTCCTTCTTGGCCTTCTCCAGGACAGCCTTCGGAGCGCCGTCGACGAGAGCCTTGGCCTCAGCCAGGCCCAGGTTGGTGATAGCGCGGACGGCCTTGATGACCTGGATCTTCTTGTCGCCAACGGCGGAGAGGATGACGTCGAACTCGTCCTTCTCTTCCTCAGCAGCAGCGCCAGCAGCCGGGGCGGCGGGCAAAGGCGACCGGGGCAGCAGCCTCGACGTCGAACTTCTCTTCGAAGGCCTTGACGAACTCGGAGAGCTCAACCAGGGTCATCTCACCGAAAGCTTCGAGCAGCTCATCGTTGGTGTACTTAGCCATAATGGCTTCCTTTCATTCTTGGCGACGGACTGAATTGAAGAGGTGGCCGTCACCTAAAACAATTGTTTTTCTTTTTTGTGGTTGCTTCATTCATGCGGCGAGCCGCAGCGAAATCAGGCAGCCTTTTCCTGCTTCTCGCGCAGCGCATCGATCGTACGCACGGCCTTGGTCGGCAGAGCGTTGAACAGGTACGCGGCCTTGGACATCGTAGCCTTGATGTCGCCGGCGAACTCGGCGAGCAGCTGCGGGCGAGACTTGAGGTCTGCCAGCTTCTTGGCGCCTTCAGCATCGTAGACGGTGCCATCAGCGAAGCCGCCCTTGATGATCAGTGCCTTGTTGGTCTTGGCGAAGTCACGCAGGGTCTTCGCAGCTTCGATGAAGTCACCCTTCACGAAGGTCACAGCGGTCGGGCCGGCGAGAAGTTCATCAAGACCTTCGATGCCAGCTTCCTTGGCTGCAATGCGAACGAGCGTGTTCTTTGCCACAGTGTAGGAAGTATCGCGGCCTAGCTTTTCGCGCAGTTCAGAGATCTGCGGAACGGTAAGCCCGCGGTACTCGGTCAGGTAGATAGCGTCGGCGTTACGGAACTTGTCCGTAAGCTGAGCGACCACCGCTTCCTTTTCGGGCCTCTTCATGGCGTTCCTTCCTTAGTCAACCGTTGACTGTGAGATTCGGAACACCTCGCAGGGCAATAAAAAAGCCCTGCACGCAGGCAGAGCAACATTCGACCGCTAAGCGGAAAGCCCTTGGTGGGCGTATGTTCTTCAACCTGCGCTGGCTTGGCGAACCAAACTTCGTGAGCGCTTGCACGCTCCAACCAACGGTCTGTGGTTTACAAATGGGTAATTTACTGACCCGTTTGGACTAATCCAGACCGGCGTGTCGCGCCGCCGCAAAAGCAACCCCTTACCAATCGCACGAAATTTCCATGACTTACATAGGTGCTACGTTTGCTTTGTTCAGGGACGCATGTCCCAGGCGAGTCGCGATTCTCGCCGGCGCACGCCACCATATGGCACGCGCCTACCAACCCAAGAAAGATGAGAAAAGAGAAAATGGAGAAATTCTTCCATCTCAAGGAGAACGGCACCACCGTCTCCACGGAGATCATGGCCGGCCTGACCACGTTCTTCGCCATGTCCTACATCATCATCGTCAACCCGCAGATCCTGTCTTCGACCGGTATGCCGTGGGGCGGCGTGTTCCTCGCCACCATCATCGCGGCCATCATCGGCACGCTCGTGATGGGCCTGTTCGCCAACGTTCCGTACGCGCAGGCCGCCGGCATGGGCCTCAACGCGTTCTTCACCTACACCGTGTGCTTCGGCCTCGGCTTCAAGTGGCAGGAAACCCTGTGCATGGTGTTCCTGTGCGGTTTGATCAACATCATCATCACCGTCACCAAGATTCGTAAGATGATCATCCAGGCCATTCCGGAAGTGCTGCAGAACGCCATCGGCGGCGGCATCGGCCTGTTCGTGGCCTACGTCGGCTTCCTCAACGTCGGTTTCTTCACCTTCACCACCAAGTCCGCGGCCAAGAGCGGCGACACCGTGCAGGCCACCCCGGGCCTTGCCGTCATGAACAATCCGACCATCTGGCTGTTCATCATTGGCCTGGTGCTGGCCATCGTGCTCACCGTGCTCAAGGTACGCGGCGGCATGCTGATCGCCATCGCCGTCACCGCGGTCGTCGGCATTCCGATGGGCCAGACCACCATGGCCAACTCCGTGTCCATCGCCGACACCTTCGCCCAGCTGCCGCAGACCTTCGGCGTGATCTTCAGCGCCGATGGCTTCCCGGCGCTGTTCTCCGACGTATCCAAACTGCCGCTCGTGCTGGTCACGATCTTCGCGTTCTCGATGTCCGACACGTTCGACACGCTCGGCACGTTCATCGGCACCGGCCGCCGCACCGGCATCTTCTCCGATGACGACATGAAGCACATGGAGGACGGCAAGGGCTTCTCCTCCAAGCTGGATCGCGCCCTGTTCGCCGACTCGATCGCCACCTCCATCGGCGCGATCTGCGGTACCTCGAACACCACCACCTACGTCGAGTCTTCCGCGGGCATCGCGGCGGGCGGCCGCACCGGCCTGACCTCCGTGGTCGTGGCGATCTGCTTCGCGCTGTCCGCCTTCCTCTCCCCGGTCATCTCCGCCGTGCCGTCCGCCGCGACCGCAGGCGTGCTGGTCGTGGTCGGCTGCATGATGGCTTCCTCCTTGAAGGAAATCGAGTGGGGCGACATCTCCGAAGCCATTCCGGCGTTCTTCGCGTCCGTGTTCATGGCGTTCAGCTACTCCATCTCCTACGGCATCGCCGGCGGCTTCATCACCTACTGCATCGTCAAGACCTGCAAGAAGCAGGCCAAGGACGTACATCCGGTGATCTGGGTCGTGGCCGTGCTGTTCATTCTGGACTTCATCATCACCGCAGTGCTGTAACAGTCCTTTTCATACGGAAAATGGGCGGTTCCTTCAGTGGAATCGCCCTTTTTTTATCGACTTTCGTATCGGTTTGACGCAGATCCGCATTAGATGGCTTGGGAGAACGCGTCGACGAGCGCGGCCATCCAGTCCGTCAGGGAATCGTACTGCTCCGGCATCTGCTCGGTCAGCTCCACGATCGGAATATTGGACGATTTTGCCGCGGTGACGATCTTGCCGGTCAGCTCGGTCTCCTCCTGAATGTTGACCACCAGCAGGCCGACCTTGCCGGCCTCCAGCATGTCGTTGAACTGTTTGATGTCGGTCGGCGTTGGCTCGCTTTCGTTGGCCGTGGCACGCATGTAGCCGGTCGGCGTCGCGTCTTTGAGGCCCAGGTCCCCGGCCAGATATTCGGCGACCGATTCCGTGGCGGCATAGGCTTCGCCATCCGCCTTGCGTTTGGTCTCCGTGATTTTTCGGGCGACCTCGTCTTCCTTGGAACGCCATTGCTGGTTCAGCTTGTCGAAATCGGCCTTGCCGTCGGGCCTTGTGCCCTCGTATGCCCTGGTGATGGCCTGTGCGACCGCTTTGCGCACCGCCGCCGAGAACCAGACGTGCGGGTTGCCGCCATCCTTGACGCCACCGATCTCCGCCGCGTTGATGACTTGCGATTTGGCGGATTGCGCGGCTTTGACGGCCCATGAGTCGTACCCGGCGCCGTTGACGATGACGATTCGTGCCTTCTGCAGTTTGGCGATGTCGGACGTGGTCGGCTCATAGTCGTGCGCGTCCACGTTGGTGGAGTTGATGATGCTGGTCACCTGCACGCCGCTTCCGCCGAGCTGCTCGGCGAGGGTGCCCCATTGGTTGATGGAGGAGACGACGGAAATCGCGCCATGCGCGGAACCGGCACCGTTCTGCGACGTTCCGCAGGCAGACGCGGAAGTGAGAAGGCCGACGGAAGCGAGTACGGCAATCGCAATTCTTGCATAACGGTTCACGATGGTTCCTCCATTTTCATATGCTTCATGCTTCGGTGAATCCATCATAACCGTAACTGAGAATGATTCTCAACAGCGCGTGTCGCTTCCACAAGAAAAAACAACAAACCGACGCCGAGAGCAATCTCAACGTCGGTTTGCGGGAAAAGGAGCTGCCGATCAGCCAAAACGTACAATTACAGAGTTTCGCACAGCGAAGCGCTATTAACTGGCCAGCTGAAGCTGACTCGCACCAACCCACCGGGTTGGCACTACGTTTTGGCGAATCGGCCTTATCGATCAGCCAAAACGTCCGGAGACGTAGCGTTCGGCTTCTTCGTTCTGCGGGTTGTTGAACATCGTGGTGGTGTCGGTGAAGTACTCGAGGTGACCCGGCTGGCCGACGGCCTTCAGGTTGAAGAAGGCGGTGTAGTCGGCGATACGGGCGGCCTGCTGCATGTTGTGCGTCACGATCACGACGGTGTACTCGTTCTTCAGCTCGTTGATCAGATCCTCCACGGCCAGGGTGGAGATCGGGTCGAGGGCGGAGCACGGTTCGTCCATGAGCAGCACCTGCGGGTGCACGGCCACGGCGCGTGCGATGCACAGACGCTGCTGCTGGCCGCCGGACAGGCCGATGCCCGGATTGTCCAGACGATCCTTGACCTCGTTCCACAGGTTGGCGCCACGCAGGGCCCACTCGACCAGATCATCCGCGTCGGACTTGGAGATCTTGCGGTTGTTGAGCTTCACACCGGCCAGCACGTTCTCGCGGATGGACATGGTCGGGAACGGGTTCGGACGCTGGAACACCATGCCGACGTCACGACGGACGGCGACCGGATCCACATCCTTGTCGTACAGGTTCTTGCCTTCCAGCAGCACCTCGCCTTCGCAGTGGGCGCCCGGAATGATCTCGTGCATGCGATCGAGGGTGCGCAGCACGGTGGACTTGCCACAGCCGGAAGGTCCGATGAACGCGGTGACCTTGTTGGCTTCGATGTTGATGTTCACGTCTTCCACGGCCAGGAAGTCGCCGTAGAAGATGTTCAGATGGTTGACATCAATACGTTGTCCCATTTGTTTTCCTTATTGTTCTTATGTTTTCGACTATTCGACCGCGCTCAGCGTTCCGACTTGACGGCGAAGATCTTCGCCACGAGACGGCCGATGAGGTTGAGGATCAGCACGATGAGAATCAGCACAAGGGCTGCGGCCCAGGCGCGTTCCATCGGGATGGTGGTGACGCAGGCCGCGGAAGCGTTGGCCGGGCAGTTCGCGTTGAGCTTGGAATACTCCTGGTAGACGTACACCGGAAGCGTGGTCATCTGGCCGGAGAAGAGGTTGACGTTCGTGGAGGCGATGTAGCCTGCGGTCATCAGCAACGGAGCGGTTTCACCGATCACGCGGGCGACGGCGAGAATCGCACCCGAAACGATGCCCGGCAGGGCGGTGCGCAGCACGATCTTCGTGATCGTGCGCTGCTTCGTGACGCCCAGGGCGTACGAGGCCTCGCGCAAATCGTGCGGCACGATCTTGAGCATTTCCTCGGACGACTTGACCACGGTCGGCAGCATCAGCAGGGAAAGTGCGACGGAGCCTTCGAAACCGTTGATGGTGCCGGGGCCGATCAGAATCGTGAACATCGAGAAGGCGAACAGACCTGCGACGATGGACGGGATGCCGCTCATCACGTCGACCAGCAGGGTGATGACCTGTGCCAGCTTGCCACGGTTGGAATATTCCACCAGGTACACGGCGCACATCAGGCCGATCGGGATGGAGATGAGCATGGCGCCGAAGGTGATTTCCAGCGTGCCGATGATGGCGTGCAGGATGCCGCCGTAGCCGCCGGACGGGGTCGGGTTGCCGCCGACCACGCCGGTCATGTTGTAGCTCAGGAAGTTGAGGTTCAGCCTCTTGACGCCGTTGATGATGGTGGTGAGCAGCACCGAGAACAGCGGGATCAACGCCACGATGAACGCGCACGAGATGAGCGCCTTCATGGCGAAGTCCTTGCGCTTGCGCGCTGAGGTGAAGGAACGGGTCGGCTTGAACTTGTCGAAGTCGATGACGGGAGCGCCGTCCATCGGCGAAGCGTCGTTATTTGCGGCGGTCATCACACACTCGCTTTCTCGGTGAGCTTACGAGCGATGAAGTTCACCACGAAGGTAATCAGGAACAGGACCAGGCCGGTGCCGATCAGCACGGAAACACCCAGATCGTTGGCTTCCGGATACTGCGCGGCGATGTTCGCGGCGATGGTCTGGTTCTGCGAGGCCTGCAGCAGCTTGACGGAGTAGTTGAGGCCCGGGGACAGGATCATGAGCACGGCCATCGTCTCGCCGAGCGCACGACCGAGGCCGAGCATGGAGGCGGACACGACGCCGGACTTGCCGAACGGCAGGACCGCGAGCTTGACCATTTCCCACTTCGTGGCGCCGAGGGCCAGAGCCGCCTCTTCCTGAAGGCGAGGGGTCTGCAGGAAGATGTCGCGGGACATGGAGGTGATGATCGGCAGGATCATGACGGCCAGCACCACGGACACGGTGGCCACGGTACGGGAGGGATTGGCGGCGGGACCGGCGAAAATCGGAATCCAGCCAAGGTATTTGGCCACCCAATTCCAGAACGGGTAGATGGCGGGCACCAGCACCAGACCGCCCCACAGACCGTAGATAACGGACGGGATGGCGGCGAGCAGATCGACCACATAGCTCAGGGCGGTGGCGAGCTTCTTCGGCGCGTAATGCGAGATGAACAGTGCGATGCCGACCGACACGAAGAAGGAAATCAGCAGTGCCAGGGCGGAAATCAGCACGGTACCGAACAGCAGCGGTCCGACGTAGCCCCAGAAGCTGGAAGCCTTGCCGCCGGTGAAGTTGCTGATGGTCGCGCTGTTGGCCTTCTGGTCACCGCCGATCAACGGCCACGCGCGGAACAGCAGGAACAGCGCGACCGCGGCGAGCACGACGAGGATCAGGATGCCGCAGGCGTAGGCCACGCCCTTGAACACCTTATCCGCGTTCTTGCCGCTCACCGGCTGCTGTGCCGTTTTGCTTTGTGAACTCACGGGTTCTCCTTTTGGTTTGCTTGCGATTGCTTTCGATTTTTCTGGTTTTGCGTATCGTCCGTAGGTATCGTTTCAGGCCGCAGCCGTTTTTTACGCGGCTGCGGCCTGAAACCTACGGTCAGTCACCGATCACCGAAAGCGATCGCCCCACTGTGATGGGCTCACTTGGTTTTGATGGCGTCGATGGACTTGACGACCTTCTGACGCAGGGTGTTGGACATCGGAGCGGAGCCGGCTGCGGAAGCGGCGGTCTGCTGGCCTTCGTCGCTGGTCACGTAGGTGAGCCAGGCCTTGACGAACTTGGCGGTGTTGGCGTCCTTGTATGCCGGGCAGGCGACGTCGTAGGAGACCAGCACGATCGGGTAGGCGCCCTTCTCGGTGGTGTTGTGGTCGAGCTTGACGACCACGCGGTTGTCACCCTTGGCGGAATCGTCGAGCGGGGAGGCGTCCACGACCTTGGCGGCGGCTTCAGCGGAGAACGGGACGTAATCGTCGCCGACCTTCACGGCCACGGTGCCCAGATCGCCGGCCTGGGAGGCATCGGCGTAACCGATGGTGCCGTCAGCCTGCTGCACGGTGGAGATCACGCCGGAAGTGCCCTTGGCGCCCTGGCCGACCTCGTTCGGCCAGTTCTCGCCGAGGTCGTAGCTCCATGCGTCGCCAGCGGCGTCCTTGACGTAGCTCAGGAAGTTCTTGGTGGTGCCGGACTTGTCGGAACGGTGCACCACGGTGATGTCGAGGTCAGGCAGATCGACCTTCGGGTTCTGCTTCTTGATGGCGTCATCGTTCCACTTGGTGATCTTGCCGTCGAAGATCTTGGCGATGGTCTCGGCGTCCATGTTCAGGGTCTTGCCCTTGCCGGACACGCCCTGCAGGTTGAAGACGACGGCGATCGGGGAAATGTAGACCGGGATGTCGAAGGCGGTGCCGGAAGCGCACACGCTCTTGGACTGCTCGACCTCGTTATCGGCGAGGGAGGCGTCGGAGCCGGCCCATGCGGTTGCACCGGTCAGGAAGGTGGACACGCCCGCGCCGGAACCGGACGGGTTGTAAGCGACCTTGGCGTCCGGGTTGGTGCCCTGGAAGCCGGCGATCCAAGCTTCGACGGCGGCCTGCTGGGAAGAAGCGCCAGCGCCGGAGAAGTTGCCGGAAACGGTTTCGGTCTTGGTATCGGACTTGGCCGAAGAATCGGTGGAAGCGGTGGTGTTGTCACCGCAAGCCGCGACGGAAGCCAGCATCACAATGCCGGACACAGCGGCGATGGAGCGTACGAGAATGGAGTTACGCATTATTCTTTTCCCTCTGTCAACGTTCAGATGGCGTGTGTTTCTGATTTTTCGATTTTCTGTTGTCGCCATCGTTCTTCATGACAATCTCCAGCCTATTGGGCGTTTCACTCGCCCCAAACCAAAAACGGTGAACGGAAGATGAACAGTCTACGACACCTTCGCCGTTCGACGTTCCTTCCGTTCACCGTTCTTTGCAAGCACGATGCGAATGCGCGCTATACCAAGCCTTTCATCATCATTCGCTTGGCGTATCGATCTTGTATCCGAGGCCGCGCACGGTGGTCAGATACTTGGGATGGCCCGGGTCCTCCTCGATTTTGGCGCGCACGCGCTTGACATGCACGTCCAGCGTCTTGGTGTCGCCGACATAGTCGGAGCCCCAGATGCGGTCGATCAGCTGGTGGCGGGTCATCACGCGGCCCTTGTTCTGCATGAGGTATTCCAGCAGTTCGAATTCCTTCAGCGGGAAGAACACGTTCTCGCCGCGGACCGTCACCTCATGCTGGCCGATTCTCATGGAAATGTCACCGCATACGAGCGGAATATCGTCGTCGGCGGCTTCTCCGGATTCGGCGACCATCTGGTTGCGGCGCAGCACCGCGCGGATGCGTGCCAGCAGCTCACGGAAGGAATACGGTTTGGTGATGTAGTCGTCCGCGCCGATTTCAAGGCCGACGACCTTGTCGATTTCCGCGCTTTTCGCGGTCAGCATGATGATCGGCACACGGCTTTGCTCGCGGATCCGACGGCACAGCGCGGTGCCGTCAAGACCGGGCAGCATCAGATCGAGCAGCACCAGATCGATACCACCCTTGGTGAACAGTTCCAATCCTTCTTCACCGGTGGCCGCGGCGGACACGTCGTACCCTTCACGGGTGAGCTGGTAGACCAGCGGCTCACGGTACGACTCTTCGTCCTCGACGATCAGAATTCGCGTCATCAGTGGTTCTCCTCATTCTCTGTTGTGGTGGAGTGGCCGGACTGTTTCTTTTCACGGGTGTTATCATTCGCCGAATCCGCCGGATGGTCGGGTTCCGCAGCGCCCGAAGCCTGCGGCATCGTGATGGTGAAGGTGGATCCCTCCCCCTCGCGCGACCATACGGAGATGGTGCCGCCGCAATCCTCGACGCAATGCTTGGTGATGGCCAATCCCAGGCCGGTGCCGCCGGTTTCACGGGAGCGCGCCGGATCGACGCGGTAGAATCGCTCGAAAATTCTGCTGAGCGACGCCGCGGGGATGCCGATGCCCTGGTCCACGACGCGAATCGCCACCTTGCCGGATTCGATGCCGATGCCGACGGCCACCGTGGTATGTTCCGGCGAATAGTTGATGGCGTTCTCCACCAGGTTCTTCACCGCAGTTTTGATGGTCTCATGGTCAGCGACCACGAACACGTCCAGGTTCTGTTCGGCTTCCTTGGCCAGTTCCTCGGCGTTCGCATGCACCAGCACCTGCCGGCCGTTCACGGACAGGACCAGGCTGATGTGCTTCGATTCGGCCTTGACCTGGTTTTCGGCGAGCGCCTCGCGTGCCACGGACAGCACGGACAGCCGTTCCGCGTTGAGCATCGCTGCCGCGCTTTGCGCTTTCTGCAGGTCGATCAGACGGTGGACCAGTTCCGTCAATCGTTCGGATTCCTTGGAGATTCGGCCGGAGAAGTATTTCACCGCGTCCGGATCGTCGGCCGCGTCGCCGATCGTTTCGGCGAGCAGAGAAATCGCGCCTGCCGGGGTTTTCAGTTCGTGCGAGACGTTGGTGACGAAATCGCGCCGCATGATTTCGAAACGGCGTTGCTCGCTCATGTCGGAAATGAAAATCGCAAATAGGTTGTCGGCGATCTGTCCGACGCGCACGTGCAGGTAGAGCGTGTCTTCGGGCAGCGGCTTGCCGGCTTCGACGCCTTTGCCGTTCGTGTTCACCACGCCCGTTCGCGTGCGGCCGTGCAGGGGGATGGTCAGTTCGCGTTCGCGCACCACGCTGTCTGTGGAGACCAGTTTCACGATGTCGCGGATTTCCGCGAGCGCCATCGCCTGGTCGTGGATGATGCCGAAGCGCCGCGCGGCCGGGGATGCGTATTGGACCGTGGCCAGCGAGTCTACGACCACCAAAGCTTCGGGCATGACGGCCACCAGCTGGCGTTCCGTGGACTGCACGGGAACGCGGGGGCCGAACAGGGACGTGTTCTTCGCAGCTCCGAACAGGCTCGGATCATTGGGGTCGACGCCGTCCTGCACATCCTGGAAGCCTCGTCTGCGGCCAAGCAGGAACGCCACGACGAACACGACCACGGCCACGACCACCAATGCCGCAACCACCGACGGCGTTGCCAGCATCTGCTCCAACGTCATGCGTTCACCTTCCGATAATCCTCAGTTCTTCCTTAAGACTAGCGGTTTCGGAGAGGCTTTCGCGTATGCGATTCTCTCACGCCACCGGAAGTTTTCCTGCCGTTCATCTTCCGAAACGCAGCATATCGGAATATGAGACGTCCCGTTTGCCGATATGACGATGCATGATGACGGGTCATGCGGCAAACGGGATGTGGAAACGGGATGTGGAAACGGCTTTTCGCAACGTTAGGCGTTTCGCAACGCCACATGAACGCTACATGCGTTTGGCGATGTTCACCGTCAGTTTCGCGGCGGTGTCCGCGTATTCGGAAATGTCGAACGTTTTGAAATCCTCGTAGTCGGTGTCCGCGTTGTCGCTCAGCGCGCGAATCACCAATGCGGGAACGTCGTTGCGGGCGGCGACATGCGCGACGGCGGCGCCTTCCATTTCCACCGCGTCCGCGCCGGTCTCACGGATCACCTGCTCGACCTTCTGCGGATCATCGACGAAATAGTTGCCGGTGGCGATGATGCCGACGATATGGTGAATGTTCAAGTCGTTCAGCGCCTGGTCGGCCAGTTCGAGCAGACGGTCGTCGCTATGGTATTCCTCGATGGGCCGGTCGGCGGTGCCGGGCTTGAACTGGCCCACCAATCGCATGTCGGTGTCGAGATAGCGCAGGGTGCCGCCGAGCACCACGTCGTTGATGTGCAGATTCGTGTTGAGATTGCCCGCGATGCCGGAGAAGATCACGGCGTCCGGCTGGTCAGCGTCGATCAGATGCTGCGTGGTGGCGGCGATGTTGACGGTGCCCATGCCGCCGACGGTCGCGGCGACGTTGACGGCGGTGCCCTTGTTGGTTTCGAGGGTGCCGCGCGTCACCTTGACGCCGGCTTCCTCGGTGACGGTGACGTTGCTCAGTGCCGTTGCGATATTGGCGACTTCCTCATCCATGGCGCCGATGATGGCGATTGCGGTCATTGCACCCTCCCTGTCTTACGTGCTGTCTTGAGTGTTGTTTTACGCGATTGCGATTCGCGTTTCCCGAATTTTCTGCAATCGCGCGGATAGTGAATCGAATCGGTCACTTCCAGCGGCGCGCGGCCACCGCATGGGCAAGCTCGCGTAGCAGCTGTTCCGTGGTGTTCCAGCTCAGACATTTGTCGGTGATGGACTTGCCGTAGACGAGCTGGTCGAGCGGCGCGGCCTTCTGGTTGCCGCCTTCGATGAAGCTTTCCATCATGATGCCGGTGATGCCCTGCTCGCCTTTGGCGATACGGCCCGCGATGTCACGCACCACCTGCGCCTGACGATGCTCGTCCTTGCCGGAGTTGCCATGCGAGCAGTCGACGATCAGCCCATGTGCCGCAGCGGAATCGGCCGGCATTTCGGCGCGGATGGTGTCCATGGCCTTGGCCACCGAAGCGGCATCGTAATTCGGGCCGTGCGAGGAACCACGCAACACCACATGGCAGTCGGGATTGCCGAGCGTTTTGACCACGGCGGCGCGGCCGAGATGGTCGATGCCGAAAAACGTGTGCTGTTGTGCGGAAGCGAAGCAGGAATCGGCCGGAGCCTCGATGGAACCGTCCGTGGCGTTCTTGAAGCCGATCGGCATGGACAGGCCGGACGCCAACTGCCGGTGCACCTGGCTTTCCGTATTGCGCGCGCCGATCGCACCCCAGCTAATCGCGTCGGAAATATACTGCGGACTGGTCGGCTCCAAAAACTCCGTGGCCGCCGCCAAACCCTCGTCAAGCACGCCAAGCAGCGTGCGGCGGGCCAACAGCAAGCCCTTCCTGATATTGCAGCTGCCGTCGATATCCGGATCGTTGATCAGACCCTTCCAACCGACCGTGGTGCGCGGCTTCTCGAAATACACGCGCATGACGATCAGCAGCTCGCCATCCAACTCGCCTTTCAACGCGGACAGGCGACGCGCGTAATCGAGCGCGGCCTTCGGATCGTGAACGGAACACGGACCGACAACCACCAGCAGGCGATCGTCCTGACCGTACAGGCAGGCACGAATCTCATCACGCGAATAGGCGACGATCTCCTGCGCCTGCTCGCTCAACGGCAGGTCGCCCAACACCTGCGCCGGCGTGGGCAACACTTCGAATTCCAGCACGCGGCGGTTCACGATGCGGCTGATGCCCACCTGGTCCTCCCAGCGCGGCACGTCGGTCTCCACCAGCGGATTCTTGCCCTCATCCATGGCCTGCCTAATGGCACGTAAATCCTCAGGCGTGTTCAGCTGCTGCTGCATGATCTCGCTCTCCTTGTCGCTTCCTTTCCCAAGGATAGCAACGATGGTGCAGAAACATCAGCCAAGCTTGCGACGCGCGTCGACCGCGTCGGCAAGCGTGTGCAGCAGCTGCTCGGTACGATCCCACGGCACGCATGCGTCGGTGATCGACTTGCCGTATTCCAGCTGGTCGAGCGGCGCGGGCTTCTGATTGCCCGCCTTGAGGAAGCTTTCCATCATGATGCCGAGAATGCCCTGTTCGCCGGCCGCGACGCGTGCGGCGATTTCTTCGACCACTTCGGCCTCGCGCACCTCGTTCTTGCCGCAGTTGCCGTGCGCGGCATCGATGATCAGACCATGCTCGCTTGGTCCGGAAGCCTTGGAAGCCTTGAGATCCGCCAACGCTTGGGCCACGGAAGCGGCATCGTAGTTCGGACCATGCGAGGAACCACGCAGCACCAGATGGCAGTCGGGATTGCCCTTGGTCTCCGCGGAAATCACACGACCATCCAGATTGATGGAGAGGAAATGATGCTCGAAAGCGGCCGCGAAACACGAATCGGCCGCCGGCTTGATGGAACCATCCGTAGCGTTCTTGAAACCGATCGGCATGGACATGCCGGACGCCAGCTCGCGGTGCACCTGGCTTTCCGTATTACGCGCGCCGATCGCGCCCCAGCTGATCAGATCGCAAATATACTGCGGGGTAATCGGATCAAGCCATTCCGTAGCGGCGGGCAAGCCGAGCCCCAGCACGTCGGTAAGCACCTTGCGAGCCATGAACATGCCCTTGCGAATATTGAACTGGCCGTCAAGATCAGGATCGTTGATCAGACCCTTCCAACCGATCGTGGTGCGCGGCTTCTCGAAATACACGCGCATGACGATGACCAGACGATCATCAAGCTCCTTCTTGACAGCGGCAAGCCTCTCCGCATACTCGTGCGCAGCCTTCGGATCATGAATCGAACACGGGCCGACGATGGCCAGCAGACGATCGTCACGGCCATGCAGCACGTCACGAATCTCCTGACGGGACTTCAACACCAGATCGCTCATCTCGTTCGTGAGCGGAAGTTCCTTAAGAAAATATCGGGGAGCGGGAATCGGGTCAAGCTGACGAATATTGACATCCACGGTCTCCGGAAACACGGCGCGCTCATCCAACAGCTGTGCATCCTTCGAACTATCCGGACCGCGAAGACCTGCCATCGCTTCTGTTCCTCCCCTGCATCATTATGCTTGCGTAGCGCGATAGCGCCACCGTCGTTACCTTAACGGATGGGGACGGAATATGGGGATGGGCGACTGCATGGTGGAATGGGTGGGGGTGACGTGGGACGAAGAAAGCGATATAGGAAAGACCCAACGCGGACGGAGAGTCCGGGTTGGGTCTTTTTTGGGGGAAACGTGCGTCATGGGGCCTGCCGGGCTGAGGCGATGAGGCCGGCAGCCTCGAAAACGCCTGTCGGCGTTTTCCCTCGCGGCGGAAGCCCACCGGGCTTCCGCTATTCGCTC
>OGUN01000834.1_pt1 | contig 24579 bp, 4 predicted proteins | sample 1553621 | NCBI WGS metagenome assembly OGUN01 (sample SAMEA2580300, study PRJEB22360) | human gut metagenome | biome: human gut; feature: human-associated habitat; material: faeces | place: Denmark | collected 2008/2010
AAATATATCTAAATTGAAATACATTAAATTAAACAGCCTAAAATTTATTTATTAACTATAATATTATATGAAGAAATATATTTTAAATCCTAAAGTTGTTCGTGGAGGAAAAGCTATTCCTCTCGGTAATAACTTTTATTATATGCGAGGCAGAAAGCACGAACAAGGAGGTATTGATTTAGGTGCTGATGATAAGAATGGCCTTGAAGTTGAAGGTGGTGAAGTAGTTCACACCTCTAAAAACTCTATTAAAGTTTTTAGTGCAGTTCCTATGCTTAATGGTAAAAGTCCTGCTGAAAAAGTAATTAATGGTGAAAATGCCAATAAAGTATTTAAGGAACAAGAAGAATTTAAAGATAGAAATAATTATAATGATGATGGTAGTAAAAAATATCAAGCTGGTGGAAAAAGAAGATATATTGGAGGTAATACTAATGAAGCAAGACAAAAATATTTTGATACAGATAAAGAATTTACTGATAGCGTAAAAGTAATTGCTAAAAGATATAATATTAATCCTAATCTATTAGCAAGTAGAATGGCTAAAGAAGGGCCAATAGATAAAGCTATCAATTATTATAATAATACTAATGGAGAATTTGATAGAAGAGAAGTTCATGGAAGAGATTGGGGATTAGACGATACTGGTAATAATTTAAATGAAGGAATTATTACTTTAAAAGAGCCTTATTTAAATTATTATGATGAAGAATTTTTTAATGAAAAAGATAGAAAAGTTAATTCAGTATATTCTCCTGATTGGAATTTTGGTATTTCTGCAACTGCTGCTGGATTAAAATATAGAAGAGATGAAATGAAAAAAAGATTTCCTAATTTATCTGATGAACAATTAGATGCTGCTGCATCTGCTGCATTTAATAGAGGTATGTATGGAGCAACTAAATATATAAAACAAGGTAGAGATTTAAATGAATATTCGCCTTTTATAAATATTAAAAAAATGGGTGGACAAGTTAAAAAAAATATATTTGTAGAACTTAATGTTGGAGGTAAAAAGAAGTTAGTGCCTGCATCTTCCTTTACGGGGGAAAGACAAAAAGCTCTAATGGGAATTAATGAAGATATTGATTATATTAATACTCCTAAATATAAAGGTATAATAGAAGAAGCAAGCATAACTAATCCTCGATTATCTCCTAATAATGTATATAAACAATTAACTAATGCCGCTGGTACAGATGATGCTTTAAAAATTAAAAAATTAAATAATATTCCAAATAATATTAATAATAAATTTAGTCCTGCTGCTGGGCATTTTAATGAAATTACTCTTGGAGATATTATAGGAGGAGTAACTAATACTATTGGATCTATTACTAATTATAATAGCAATAGGCGTACATTAAATAATATGAAATATAGTTCTGCACCTCTTCCTATTCAAGCAAAAAAACTTAAAACTCGATTTAATATTAATCCTCAATTAGATAAAATTAGAGAATATCTAAAAGCTACTAATAGAGATATTGATGCAAATACAGCAAGTTCTCGTGTGGCTCTCGCCCGTAAAGGAATAGCTCGCACTAATGCTTTATTACAAACTAATAATCTTTATGCTACTAAAGAAAATGCTGAAACCCAATTATTAAATCAAGATAATATGAATCAACAAAATGTTGCAGCTCGTAATGTTGAAATGTATAATAGGTGGAGAGAAGGTAAAAGTAATTTTGATAATATGTTATTAGAAAAACATGCTGAAAATACTTCTGATTTAATTAGAGGTTTAACTACAACAGTACAAGATATTATTGGTGGAATTGAACAAAGAAAAAATATTAATAATACTTTATCTACAATTGCTGCTGCAAATCCTAATGTAACTGCTGAAATATTAAAAGATTTAGGTGTAGATTTTAGTTATTTGATTAGAAATGGTAAAAGGATTAAAAATAAGAAAAATTAATTTATAATATTATGAAAGGTTTTAATCCTATTATAAGACAACGAGTATCTCCTATTAATTTAGAAACTGTTGCTAATACTTATAGAGAACTTGAACAAGGCCATCAAAAAAGTATGCAACTTGCTTCTCAACTTCAAACTGCAATGGCTCAGCTTCCTCTTAATGAAGCTGAAGATGAATGGAGGCAAAATAAAATTCAACAAATTAGGAATACTCTTGATAATAATTTAAATTATGGAAATGCTGCTGGGGCTTATGATGATTTAGTAAAAGCTCAAGGTGATATTACTTCTGATCCAGGTTTAATAGGTCGTATTAGAGCACAACAAGATTATACTGCATATTTAAATAATATTAATGAGCGACAAGATTTATCTGAATATCATAAAAATTATTATAGAGCAAATACTAAATATAGATATAATGATATTTATAATGATAAAGGACAAGTAATTGGAGGTACTAAATGGGAACCTAATGAAAGACCTGTGTCAAGTATAGATATGAATAAAATATATAATGAAGCTCTTAAATATGTTTCTCCTGATGCTGGAGGATATGAAAATACTACTTTTATAGATATTTCTACAGGTAAAGTATCTAATACTTATACAGAAAATAGTACTATGGCAAGATATAATTCAATAACTGGAAAATATGAGATTCTTCCTCCAGAAAAAATTAGAGCTGCTGTAGATGCTGCAATTAAAGCAAATCCTGCAATTAGAGCAAGTTTAGAACAGGATTATAAAATTGATAAATGGTATCATAGTCAAAATCCTAATATTGCAAATGATGTAATTGATCCAAAAGGATATACTAAATCTTTTGATCAATATGTAAATGATAAAATAGATCCATTTATTAGAGCTAAACAATATAGACGAATATATACTTCTACCGCTTATAATGATTCTATGATAAATGAAATCGCTAAAGCTAAAGTAACAGCTAAAGCAAATAATAGTGGAAATAATCAACAAATAAATAATTTTTTAGCTAATACTATTGTTGAAAAGGGCCCAAGAGCTCAAGTTAAAATCGACCCCGGATTAGAAGTTTTAACTGGAGTTAGAACTATTGGAAGTACTTATACTGAAAAATTAAATGAAAAATATCCTAATGTAAATATTCCTGAATTTAATTTATATACTACTCCAGATGCTTTAAGTACTTGGGCAAAAAATAATAATATTTCTGGTGAAGTAGTCATAGATGTTATGAGAGAATTTGATAATTTTAAAAGAGCTACTTTACCATATAGAGCTACTATTAATAATGTTATTGGAGATGTAAATGACCCAAATAAAATAAGTGCTTTTAATTTTATATCGCAAGTAAATAGTGGAATTATTGATGATATATCACCAGATGATACTGATACTATGAAAGAATGGAAACAAAGTTTTGCTAATATTACTGATAGATTATTCGGAGATAATTCTGCCGGCATAGCTATAACATTAAAAAATCAAAGAGATTTAGATACTTTTAAACGAAATATTGGAGATTTATGGGATACTTATGAAATTAAACAATATAATACTGAAAATGGAGATATAAGATTAGTTCTTTCTTCAGATCATAAAGATGGAACTTATAAATTTGTTCAAGCTGCAAAAGCTACAAATTTAGATAGTAGAGTTTTTGGAGGAGGATTAAGAAGAGAAAAATATACTTCAATTAGACGAGTAGACGAAAATGGAAATATTGTCCCTCTTGAAGTTCATTTTAATAATCCAAATAGAGAATTACTTATATCTCAAGCTGATTATCTTTATACTGATATAATAAAACAAGCTAATAAATTACAAGAAGATATTCTTCCAGTTGGTGATGAAGTTGTTGTTGATACTTCAGTTTCTTCTCATACAAATCCTGAACATTATATGAGAGATCAATTATATCAAACTATTAGTAATCCTGCTGATGCTAAACTTGAAAAAGATCGTAGAGACGATATTGTAAAAAGATATACTAATATATTTAAAGCTAATCCTCAACTTATGATTTCAGGTGATTATTTAGTAGTTGATAAAAATGGAACATTAAGAGATATGACTTCTGACGAAATAGAAGATGCTCGTATTAAAATTCCAACTTATAATGATAGTAATATAAAGCATCAATTAACATATGTTCCTACTATGGGATGGAAAATTAAAACTACTGTTACAGATGACAGTGATGTTAAAGAATATATATTAAAAGAAGGACTAAATGATCCATCTATTGATGCTGTTAATAATAGTATAAGCACTCAAGCAAAATTATTATTAGATAATGTTACATATGCTTATCAAGCGTTTTCTTATGATACTCCATATAGTACAGATATTGTTGTTAAAGATAAACATACCGGTAAATTTATATTACAAGATGAAGATTTAAGAACTATAAAAGAAGATATTTCTCTTCAAGATGTTGAAAAACTTGCTTTGTGGAGTGTTGTAGAAAATAAAGTACGCAACGGTGAATATACAGAAAATGATAAAGAAGCAATAGGGCAAGCTTATTATAATTCTCTTATAATTAAAGGTTTTGATCCAGAAACAGCAATAATGTTTACTAATGAGTATATAGAAAAATTATGAAACTTACACGTGAAGAAATGAATAGAATAATGAAAGGAGAGGGTAATAAACCTTCTCCTTTTTCTGGTTTCGGAAATACTGATAATAAACCTTCTCCTTTTCAAGATCCTTATGGTTTTTCAGCTGTTAATAAACAAATTGAGAATCTCCCTCGATTTTCTGTTAGTAAAGAAGATTATGAAAATTTTGCTGATTATGATGTTTATTTAAATGCTTATACTACAAGAGAAGAAGCTGAAAAACAAAGAGCTAAAAATCAAAGTTGGATTGAACAAACAGGTCGCGCTGTTACACAAGCTGTTGCAAACGAATTTATTCTTGGAACGCTTTCTGGATTTTCTAATATGTATGATTCTGTTTATAATCTTATAGTTAATGACGGTTATAATGATTATACTAATGCTGTAAGTACAGCACTTGAAAAAGCTCAAGATTCTATTAGAGAGCGATTTGCTATATATCAAGAAAATCCTGGAAAATCATTTGATATTGGAGATTTTGGATGGTGGGCTAATAATGCTATTACTGTTGCATCTACACTATCTATGCTTATTCCATCTACGGGTATCATGAAAGGGGTTAAAGCTCTTGGAAAAATAGGTAAAGGAACTAAAACTATTGGAAAATTATATAATAAAGGAATTTATGGTATAGGTAAAATTGCTGAAAAAAGTCATCTAACTTCTAATCCTGCAAGAACTGCTAAAAGTATTAATACTGTTTTAGATCTTGGTGCAACAGCTGTATTAAGTAGAACTATGGAAAATTATATGGAAGCCAGAGAAGTTTATAAAGATATTTATGATACTTCCATAGAAAGATTGCAAAATTTTAATGATACACAAAGAGAAGAATTTTTTAAAAATAATCCTGAATTTGTAGGTTTAAATGATGAAGAAATAGCTAAAAAAATTGCAAGCGATTCTGCTGGAGAAACATTTTTTAATGACTATGCTATGGTATTAATGGATTTTGTTCAATTTAAAGCTATTAGTAGTCTATGGAAAGGAGCTTTTAAACTTAAACCCACAGCTAAATTAAAATATATAAATAAACAAGCTGCTAACAAATTAAATGCCGATGCAGCTAATATAGATATTGAACAACAATCTTTAATTAAAAGATTATTACAAAGTAATTCTACTTTTCTTGCAGAAAATTTATCTGAAAGTTTTGAAGAAGGCTATCAAGGTGTTCAAACTGAAAAAGGAAAAGAAGTTGCAGAACTTATATTTGATCCTACTTATAGACCAAGAGATTTAAGTTCTTATTTATCTGATCCTAAAATATGGGAACAAGCTGTTTGGGGTTATCTTGGAGGGGTAGGTTTTCAAGCTGCTGGTAGAGGTTTAGGGAATCTTCAAAATAAAATTCAGGGAAAAATTAATAAAAAACGCATGTCCCCTGAAGATTATAATCGTAGTCAATTAACTTTTGAAAAGATTAGAGAAGCTGAAATTCTTGGTCGTAGGGCTAAAATTAATGATTATCTCGAACAATTATCTTTACTCGATGAAGGAAAAAATCCATTTAAACCTATTATGGAAAATGGAACTATTTCTGATTATGAAAATATAACTCAAGATGAAGTTGATATTATATACGATAGATTAGCAAATGAATTTGTAGTAGATATGGTATTAAATGCAGCTGATGCAGGAAATATTGAATTATTACAAGAATATATTACTAATCCAGAATTTAATAAATTTTTTGATGCAGCTAATATAAGTATTGCTAAAAATAAAACTAATTTTACTCAAGAGTTAGTTAATAGAATGAACAATACTATTGAATTATATCAAAATGAAATATATAAAGGTATTCATTCTATAGATGGTGATAATGATCAAATAATTAGAAATATTGCAAGAGAAAATGTTAAAAAATATTTTAATTTAGATTTAATTAATCAAGCTATTAATAGAATAGATACAGATATTACTAAATTAGATCCTAATGGCGAATTTAGTAGATATTCATATATTGATGAATATCAATTTGGAATACAACAATTAGTTGAAATTAATAAACGTATTGATGATATATATAAACTTAAAGATACTGATGATATTGTAAAGAATCAATTAATAAAAGAATTAAAAGAAAAGAAACAAAATATTGTTGATAGATTAAATAAAAATACTATTGTTGCAGAATTAAAAACTAAAGACTCTGGAAATATTATTATAAATGCTGATGAAAATTGGTTATTAAATAATGTAGATAATGATTATTATAATAACGATTTTTCAAATGTGCCTGACGCTATTTCTAAATTTATAGGAAATAAAACAGTTTTATTGTATCAAACTGATGATATTCGTAATTCTATTCCTACTACTAAACAACAATTACAAGATAGATATAATCAAATTAATAGAGTAGTAGATCAAACTGTTTCTAAAGCACTCAATGATGCTTTTACTAATATAGGACATTATATAGAAACTTCAGTCGATCCAACTAAAGCGTTTAATGATGTTCTTGCTAAAAAAGTTCCAGAATTAGAAAAAGATATTGAAATTTTAAATCTTGGAGCAAGTAATGATCTTGAATATTATTATTTGCTTAAAGAAATAAGAGATGAAGCTATTAATAAAATAGAAGCTATAAAAACTAATAATAATGATAATGAAACTGTTAATAAAGAACGAGAAGAAATATTAGAAAAACATCCTATTCCAACTGAAAAAGAAATTATTGATAATAATAATGAAACTACTAAAATTATTAATGATGTACAAAAAGCCACAGGTGAGCCTTCCTCTACGGGGGAACAGGTAAAAGCTCCAATTGAAACTATTAATCCTATTATTCCAGATTTAATTGAAGATAGAACAGTAGTAGGTTTTGAGGAAGAACAAAATCCAGCTGAAGCATTAGCTTTACAAGATGCTATTAGAATTAGAGAAGCCATAAATATTCCAAGTAATGATGAATTAGGAGAAACTGATGTTACATCAAATGCTTCTTTGTTTGCTCTTCAGATGTATAGAAATAATAAAGATTTATATAAAGGACTTGATGGAGAAAATTTTAATAACGATAACGCTAAAACTCTTCTTTCTCAAATAGAAGATAAACTTGAGTTAGAAGGTTATAATAAAGATCTTATTAAAAGTGGAGCTATTAAAGGTTTAAAAATAGCTATAAAACACATTAATAATAGATTACATGCTAAAGGACTTCCTAATCTTGCAGCTCAAATAATTGATAACATTGATGTTACTAAAAACGCTATTAGTTCAGCTATTCCTACATCTAAACTTAATGATACTATTGATAAATTTTTAGATGAATATATAAAATCTGTAAATATTAAACCAAATAAAAATGGTAGTACTCTTATAGATATTGTTCAATTATTTGATTATTTAATTAATAATAAAGATATTGGTTATGAACAAGCAAAATTAATTTATATTAATATGTATGATTATATAATTAATCATACTTCTAATAAAGAATATAATAAATATATATTTAAAAATATTAGATTAGTAAAAGATAATTATATTACTAATAAATCTTTCACTAATGCTTTAGAAAGAGCTAATTATTTTTTACAACAAGTGCAATATGCAAAAAGAGAATATGAAATTGTTAATCAAAGATTAAGAACAGCTGTTGCTAATAAAGTAAAAACAGATAGTAGAGCAAGAGAAATATATTATAATCTTAAACCTGGAGATAAATTAGATATTGAACGTAACGGTAAATTATTGTTCTTTAAAAAGGATGGCGTTGAAATTGGATATTCTATTATTCCTACTACAAGTTCTGATGGTAATACAGTATATATGCCTAAAGAAAAAGGTTTTAGATATAATATTACTAAAGGCGGCTCTACTTATAGTAGTCCTTATTTTGATGAATTATTTACTAAATTAATAGAACAATCTGAAGATGTTCAAGATTTACTTAATATATTAAGTATTTACGAATCTAATATTGAAGTTGGCGCTATAATTAATGAAAGTCTTTCTGAACAAGAAACAGATGATATTTATAACTCTATTTCTGAACAATCTAAAAAGCCTTTTGAATTTGTTAATAGTAAAGGTACTCCTGTAAGTAATATAGATGGAGCTAAAATTATTGTAAATCATCCTATAATTAAAAAATTAATAGATGATGGATATATAGGAGTCGATACTTATAAAGTTGTTGATGCTGCTAAAATTATTGCTAATGAAATATTATCTGTTCTTAATTATGATAGCATAAATATTAGTCCTGAATTAAAGATTAGAAGTTATAGAAGATGGTTATCTTCTATGTATGTTAATTTACAACAAACTAAAGATATTGCAGATAATGCATTAAATTATAAAATAACTGTAGAAGATACTGTTACAGGAGTTCCTATTACTTCTCAGCAATCTTTGCCTATTAATTCTCCTGCTTTAAAATTTACTTATGAGAATAATCCTGTAATAGCTGTTATGAATAGTGGTACTGTTAATATTGAAGGATCTAAAACTACTTATCCATCAAGAGGTATGACTATAAAAACTATGGGATTATTAATTCAAGATAATGATGGAAGTCCAGCTTATGCTTTATTTACTGAAGAAAATAAAGTAGATAAGTCTAATCAAATATATAATGATCTTAAAGAAGAACTTAAAAATATTATTAAAGAAAGATTATCTGGAGGTAATTTTGATGAATTTACAGATAAATTAGCTTCTTTATTTGGAGGAAATAATAGAGGATTTAATAATTTATTTAAAGGCTATAGCGTAGCTTCTATTGGAGATATTACGGCTTTAGCTTTTAAAGGAAGAAAAGATAATTACACATTAGTTGCTTATAGATATAAAAAAGATAGTAATGAAGAGAGTACTGCTATTAGATATTATAAGAACGGGAATAGTTCTTCTCCTGGTAAGATTATATCTAAAGTGGAGGGAAATGAAAGAATTATTGATGATATTGTTGAGGAAATATTAAGTAACACTCAATATTTTAAAAGTTTTGTTGCTATAAGAAATCAAGATGTTATTAATGGTAAAATTAATAAATATCTTTCTAAAAGAAATGGTAAGTTAGTTCTTACTCTTAATGGAAAAGAATTTGTTTATAATAATTTTACTGAATTTATACTTAAAAATAATGCGTTTAATACTAATCAAGATGTTGATAAATTTGGTCATTATTTTGAAGTAAATAAAAAAGGATTTTTTATTGAAGCTCAAAAGAGCACGCCCGTAAAGGAAGAACAGCAAGATAGATTATTTACTCTTGATGATATTTTTGATGGCGATAGTTCTAAAACTGTTTATTCTGGAAGATCTATTGCAGAAAAAGTAGGAATTGATGAAAGTATTATTAATATTGCAGAAGATTTAGATTTGCTCCCAAAAGAAGTTAGATATAGTAAAAGAAATACTAAAGCTAAAGCACAAACTAATAAAAATAGTATTCTTTTATTTAAACATTTTGTTACTGCTGTAAATAAAGATAAATATGAAGCTATGCGTATTCTTATTCACGAAAGACTTCATCAAATTCTTAATGAACAAGTTGGAAATCGTAAACAAAAATATGTTAATGAAATATTAGATATTTATAATGAAGCCAAATTAGCTATTAAATCTAATCCTGATAAATATGGTCATTTAATTTCAGCTTTTGATACAATTTTAAATCCTGATACTTATTTTAATTATCTTGATAAATCTGCTCAAGAATATTGGAATAGTAGAAGTAAAGAAGAAAGAGATTCTTTATTTGCAGAAGAATTTCTTGTTGAAAGTCTTACTCAGCGTTCTCTTATTGATGCTTTAAATGAAATTAAAAGTACTTCTGATAAAGCTATTATTGATAAACAAACTCCAAAAACTCTTTGGCAGCGTATTATAGATGCTTTAATAAAAATATTTGGTATAAAATTTGATAATATAGAAAATAATACTATATTAGCACGTGAATATAATTTATTTGGAAATTTATTTAATGACACTATTGCTGAAATTCAAACTGTTGAACAACAAAAAGACACTACTATTGAAACTAAAGAAGAATCTGCTGATATTATAACTAAAAATCAATTAGAAGATATTGAAACTGATACTTTTAGTGAATTTGAAGATGATGTTTTTGCTGTTACTGATAAACTTATTGAAAGTAATGAAAATATAACGGCATCGGTAAATGAATATTTGAATAATTATAATGAGCAAGATAAGCCGTTAATGGCTCGTTTTGTTAAAAATGGCTGGATGAAAATAGTTTGCTGATGATCTGTATATAAATAAATTTTAATTATAGGAAACGGGCTAAAAACGGCTCGTTTCCTATAATAATTTTCTGAACATATAAGGTTAAAATCTTAATGTTTATTCTGGTGAAACTAATAAACTTAAAATTATGCCGTGTACAATTAAAGGACTTAATTTAAATCCTAAAGAACTTGCTATCGTAGAAGGTGTAGCAAATGGTAATGACAAGAAAGCTGCTATTATAGCTGCTTATTTGAAAGAAGATGCTAATTTTATTGAATTTGCATCAAAAGATTCTAAATGGAGAGGTAGTATTGAAAATACTCCTCATAATACTTGTGTACGATTACTTAATGAATATTATAAAAAACAACATCCAAGTGTTGTTAATTTTCGTCGTAGTCGTATAGGTACAGAATTAAACGGTTTTAGTTCTGTTCATGCTAAATATATAGCTTATCGGCATACTGCTGGTATAATATCTGCTTTATATTACGATTTAGCAAAAAATAAAGATGTTAATCGTAAAGATAGGGCAGATATTTTGCGTAGATGTAGTACTACTATTCGTTCTAAATTTGTTACAGAATATATTAATCCTTTGATTAATTCTGATGAATTTAAGAATAATTCTACAGGTAAAAAATATATTGAAAAAATTAATGATCTTCGTAGAAAAGCTAATCAATATAAGGCTATTAAAGATAAAGAAAATTTTGAAAATACTATTAAAGAATTATATACTATTTATGGCAATATTGCAGCTAAATATGGAGATATTAAAACTAAAAATTATGGAAATCTTGTAAATAAATTACTTGAAAATAAAGAAGCTTTTTATGAAGAAGTAGTTAATAATAGTAATATTACATTTTTAACTAAAGCATTTAAAGATGTATCTGATATTATTAATGCAGAAAAAGCTAATAATGAAGAAGATATTAGTTTTGTCGATGAGGAAAATGATGGTATTGATGAAATGATGAAATCTCATATTGAAGATTTAACTTCAAGAGGTAGTTATTTAAATACTGTTTCTCAAAGACTTAAATTATATTTTGAAACTATTCCTAACTTAGAAAGTGCTGAGTCTAAAACTTTAGATCTTAATAATGAATTAGGAGTAGAAATTCCTATTGGATATAATAAAGCTATATCTGCAATATATAGTTTTTGCACTTTTACTTCTCCTAAATCTTTAATTGAAGAAATTAAAAATGTTGCTAACAATATTTCTCATTATGCGGGTTTAATTAAACTTGCTGAAGATATGGAGAACGATATAGTATTTAGAAATTATGTATTTGGGCAATTAGCTAATCCTAAAGTTAATAAAACTATTATTAATATTTCTGAATCTGGTATTGAATTTAGTAATAGTAATGCAACTGCTGATCCTATTACTGCTATATTTTATCAATATTATAATGCTATAAAAGGTACTATTCGTACTAATTATCCTGCTCAAGATTTAGAAAATATTCAAGAATTATATGATTATATTAATTTAGCTAAAAAAGAAGAAACTGGAAGTAATGCTCAAAATGATATTTTATTAAATCTTCATAATAAGTTTTTAAATATTTATCTTAAATATTTTCCTAATGCAGAAGTTTCTGCTATAGATAAATATATTAATGATGGAAATAAAATAGATAATTATACAAAATTTATTAGTATATTTGATGGTTTCTTAAATGAAGCTAAAAAATCTAAAGATAAATATGAACAAGAAATTTTAAGAAATAATAAAAATTTAGCTGATTATTATAATAGAAAAAAAGAAGAACGACCGGTTTTTAAGATAGATGACACTATATTTGGTGATGCGTTTATTAATTCATTATATAGTATAAGTAATTCATTAGTTAAATATAGTGTTGTAAAAGTTGATTTGAATAGTAGAAACGCTGATGGAAATTTAGGCGCAGATTTTATTGGAAATAGTTGGATTACTAATTTATTTAAACAAATCAATTTTTCTACTGAAGAAGATCTTAATGCTGGTCTTAATAAATTAAGAGAATTTGTTTCATTAAGTGATCAATATAAATATAATCCTATACTTTTTGATCAATATGATGAACGAGGTAGAAAAATTAGTAGGGGATTATTTGATATTAATGAACAAGGAGAAACGTTTGTTAATACTTATGCAAGACAATTATTAGATTATACATTATTTAATGGTATTAAAGATTATGTAATTGATAAGTCTGCATTATATTCTACAATGTCTAAAACAGACTATCTTATAAGCCAACTTATTTCTTATACTACTGATGATAAAATTGCTGATATTAATAAAGGATGGTATTTTATGAGAACTCCATCTGACGCTCCAAAGAATTTTATTATAAAAGCTCCTAAACATAGTATTTCTGGTTTATTTAATGAAAAATCTGTTAATAAAAAACATCCTATTTTTAGAATATTTTATAATTATGTTCTTGGAGAATTAGAACAAGGTTTTAAACAACTTACTAAAGTTGGCACTATTGATAATAATGGTATATTTACTCCTAAAGATAATACAGATGGTTTGTTTGAATATTATCATTATAGAGGAAGTATTATTAAAAATGGAAAATTAACCGGTAATGTTTTTCAATTTAATAGATTATTCCCTGTAAATGGATTTAATCCAGCTGAAATATTAAGTAATGAAGAAGCTGGAGTGCCTTTCCTTTACGGGGGAAAATTCATGAATACTATTTATTCTCCTGATGGCGCTAATGGTTATACTTTAAATCTGGATGATGGTTCTAAACAAACTATTGAAAATATTGTTGAAGAATGGCTTATTAATTATAGTAAAGAAATAGAAAAAAGAATTAGTCAATATACAGAAGCTATTGGAAATAAATATAATATAGATCAAATAAAAGAATTTGCTATAAATTATACTATTAACACAATAGCTTTTGATAACATATTTGAAGGTGATAGTAAATTTTATAAAAGTTATCAAGATTTTCTTAAACGAGCTAAAGAAGTTCAAGCTCAAGGAAAAGCATATACTGGATATGATCTTTTAGATGATTATAATGGTGGATTAAAAACAATAGATCAATTGTCCATCCCCCGTAAAGGAATAAGCACTGATAATATTACTATTCCTATTAGAAATGGATTTAAAGCTATTACGATTAATAATACTGTTAGAGGCTCTAATAGATATGTAGCTATTAAAAAAGAACTTATTAACATATTTGAAAAAGAATATGGAAATAAAGAATTAACTGATAAAGAAAGAAAGAATATTGAAGATAGAGCTGAATTTATAGCACGAGGATATAAAGAAGGTATTATTACTAATGATGCTCAATCTTATATAACATTTGAAGAATTTATTAGACGTAGAGTTGCTGACGGCACTTATTATGAATATGCCGATTTAATTACTCAATTATTAGATCCAAATATAGATGTAAAAGATATTGATTTGGATAGAATTAATGCTAAAATTCAAGTACAGAAAAACTTTTATTTTGATCATGCTTATGATGCTACTACTGAAACTTATTATCCTCGACAAATTAAAAATGCCGAATTTGTATTAATTCCTAAACTTTTACCTAAAGATAGTAGTTTGTATCAATTATATGAATTAATGACTGAATATGGTATTGATCAAGTAAATACTAAAGAAACTGATAAAGCTGCTAAAAAAGATGTATTAACATTTTGGGATAATGAGGGTAATGTAACAGAGGATAATTTAACAGTTTTTAAAGATAAACTTAATGAAGGCAATGTAATAGGAACATATTATTATAGATATTTATATAAACAACAAGATGTTCCTCAACATATGGTAGATGCAAGTAATAAAGTTGCAGTTCAATTATTTAAAAAGATTATAGATAATACTACTGAAGAAACTGCTAAATATGTTAATACTTTATTCAAGGCATATTGTAAAAATATTGAAGATAGTTTTAATGAATTACTTAATAATTTAGACTTGAAAGTTGATAAAAATAGAAATATTGTAAATAAGAATAATTCTGGAGATTTAATTGATTTTAATTCTTTTTATAAAAGAGCACAAGAAGAAGCTAAACGATTAAATTTAGATAGTAATTTTTTAGATTATGTAACACCTGATCCTGTTACGCATATTCCACGTATGCCTAATTTTATGAATTATGCCTCTATTAAATTACAAAGTATCGCTCAATCTATATTTAATAATTCTATTACAAAACAAAAATTACCTGGATGGCATGCTGCGCAAATTACTAATGTTGGATTTAGTAAAAAATTAGAATATCATCCTACTGTATATAATGAAGTAGAAAATCCTTATAAAAATGTTAAAATAGAATTAACTTATACTCCAGATACAGCTGATGCAAATGGAATGGGTGCTGTATTTATAGGTCGTGATGAAAACGGTAATGCTATTGGAGAATTTTATATAGATGCTTATTATGATTTTAATACTAAATCTGCTAAATCTTGGAGAAAAAAAGATTTAGATGAAAATAAAGTTTCTCTTGCTTCTATTGGACAGGGAGTTACTATTGACGAAGAATTTAGAGGCAAAGGTTATGGTAAAGCGTTTTATTATCAAATAGCTGTTGAATTAGGAAAACAAGGTAAAACTTTAGTAAGCGCAAGTAATTTAAGTAGAACAGAAGATGCTAATAGAGTTTGGAAATCTTTAGTAAAAGACGGTTATGCTAAAAAAGTTAACGATCATTATGAATTTATAAATAATAAAATACTTTCTGTTAAACAAGAAGCTTATATAGAAGTTATGCTTCCTCGTTGGAGTAAATTACTTCCTAAAAATCTTACTAAAGAACAATTAGATCATATAAGTAAAGAAGGACTTGATTTACATTTAGGCTATCGTATGCCTACTGAGGGCAAACAATCTATTGCTATACTTAAAGTAGTTGGGTTTCTTGATGATTCTCAAGGTTCTACTATTGTTGTTCCAGACGAATGGGTTCCACAAACAGGTTCTGATTTTGATGTAGATAGTGTTTATGGCATTTGTTATGAAATGTATTTTGATCCAGAGGATGCTTTAATTCATAAAATAGAATATAATGATGGTAATACCGATGAAGATATTAAATATAGATATAAAATTTATAAGGCTATAAAAAATCCTAATATTAGTTTAAAACAATTTAAAAAGTTAAGTATTGAAGATCAAAATACTCGTGAAGCAAGAAATAATTTAATTTTAGATTGTATTATTAATATTTTTAAATCTCAAAGCGCTAAAGAAGAAAATTATTCTCAAAGTAATTTTAGAGCTTTAGAAGATGCTAAAAATAATATTGATAAACTTCGTGAACATTATGAAGAACTTATAGAAAGTTCAGATGCTGTTGCCAGTCGTTCTACATATAATTTATTTGACCAATTAGATTCTATGGAGAACGCTATGTCTGGTGCTCGCCTTAAAGCCGCATCTATAAATAGAGATACATTTGTAAGTATATGTAATTATGCTAAAACTAAATTATCTAAAAATCATATTATTACTATAAAATATCCTAATAATGAAATTTATAATTTTGATGAAATTAAAAAAGCTTGGCCTAATGCTAAATTAAGTGAAGATAATAAATATATAATTGTTGAACACGATAGTATAGGAAATACTGTTAATAATAAAAATATTGTAGGTCAATTACTTACAACATACGGTTCTCAAACTACTGCACATATTCTTGATGCTATTAAATCTGGTACTGTATATAATGAAAATGAATATACATTTGGTGTATTTAAAACTTTGTTAGATATAGGTTCTGATTATATTACCGCTATTGCATTTTTACAGCAACCTGCTGTAACAGAAATTGTTAATGCTTATTTTAAAACTAATTCTATATTTACTAATATAGGAAATAAAAGTCCTATAAAAGTTGCTATTACAGAACTTGCTAAAAAATATAATATAAAAGTAGATGGTAAAGAGATTGTTGATTTTACTTCTACTAATGATATACTTGGTGAATTAACTAAATTATATGGAAAAGAATTTAAAAATAGATTTGGTATTGATTTAAATATTGATTATTTACATTTAACAAATAATGTAAACGTAAATTTAAGCCAAGAAGATTTATTAAATAGATTTTCTGTAAAAGATGATTTTCTATTTGATTTATATATTATTATTCAATTTAATAAATTAAAAATTACTTCTAATAATATTGAAAAAATTCTTCAAGTTACTAAACCAGATAAATTTGGAGCAAAACAAACTATTAGAAGTACTCGTCGTATACTACAAGATGCTAAAAAATATACTTCCAATAGAGATTTAGTAGGTTCTACTTTATATGTAAAAGATAAAACTTTTGTTGATGCTTTATATCCTAATATTATTGATGAAAATATAAATATTGAAAATAGTGTTTATCCATATTTAGCTGCATTTATGCAATATGCGACTATTCCATCTATTAAAATAAATAGTCAATTATTTACTATGGAACGTGAAGACGTTGCACAAATAATTGATAATATTGAACAAAAATTAAATGTTAAATTAAATGATGAACAATATATTGATTTAATTCAATATATGGTTTCTTATCTTTATAAACTTACTCCAATTCTTACTACTCCAATTACACTTAATAAGATGGGTAAGTTTATAACTGATACTAAATATGGAGAAGAGTTAGCTAATGAAAATATTGATTATTGGAAAAGCGAAGAAGCAAGAATAAATGGTTTTACTTATTATGAAACTACTAAATTTGATACAGTAGATATAAATAATCCTACTCAAGAAGAAATAAATAATTTTGCTAAACTTACTCCTGTTCAAAAAGTTTTATATATTAAAGAACATTTTTCAGAAGATCCTGGAATATTTAAATATATTGATGTAAATACTTATAATCAACGTAATGTTAGAGAAAAAGGATATACAGGACAAAGTTTATATTTTCACGATAATATAGAAAATATTGAAGATATTCTTATTCAATCTAAATTAGATTCTTTTAATAAACATCCATATATTAAATTAGCAATGCTTGATATAGTTAAATATGCTTTTATAGTAGATGGATTTAGATTTAAAAGAAATTCTATTACAAAACTTGTTGTTAATGAATTTTTATTAAAGCCTATTCAATATAATGGTACTAATATTGTTCCTACTATAATAGATAATTTTGCTACTTTATTTAATGTTAATGATTTTGATTCTAAAGGCACTGATATTTATAATATGACTGAACGATTTGTTAGAAGTTATAGTGGTATTATTAAAAATGTATTTTTAAGTAAAAAAGATAATAGATTTAATAAATTCTTTAAATCTGATAATATTGTTCAAATTCCTTATACTAAAGATGGAATAAGTTTTATTGAATATACAGGAATTGGTAAATGGGTTGAAGAAGATACTACAGGTGAGTCTTCCTTTACGGGGGATATACAACCAGGATTTATTTCTTCTGATAGTCTTTCTTATATTCGTATAACTCGTAATATTAATAAAAAATCTGTTACTACTTTATATAAAGTAATAATTAAAGATAAAGGATTATATTTAGCACCTCTTAATTTATTAGATAATAATGAAACTAATGAATATAGTATAAATCCTAATCATAATAAATTTAAAAGATTAGAATATTATCTTGGAATTATTGATGCTGCTGCTTCTACTGAATCTGATGTAAATATAATTATTTCTCAAGAAGATGGGCCCGCGAGTGCTGAAAATAAAACTAAATATACTATTAAAAGATTTATTCAACCTAAAATAAATGATGTATTAAATAATAGAAATTATTTTACTGAAAACTTAAGTAATACTGATCCTAATGGATTTATTAATAAACTTATAAATAAATTTAAAGAAAATCCAGATAAAGCATTAATAGCTGATAATAACAAAATTATTAATTTTGCTTTACCTAATATTGATAGTGCTACTATACAAACTATTAATGGAGAAGATTATTATATTAAAAAAGTTAAACCAAGTAATAATTTAAAATTATATTTTAAAACTAAACAAGATAAATATTATAATAAACTTAATGAACAAGAAAAAAATATAGCTGATACTGTTGGTCAATATTCATTAATAGTTCCTAATATTTACGAAGTTTCTCAATACTTTTCCCCCGTAGAGGAAAACATCGAGGATATAGCTCCATTTGCTATTACTGATATTATAGGCGATAGTTATGAAACTATTGATTCTTCTAAATTAACTACTGTTGAAGAAATATCTCTTAAAATTATTAATGACATTAATAGGCAAGGTATTAATGGTAATGAAGTTGCAGAAAAAGTTGCTGAATTATTAAAAGAAAGTGATATTGATAGATATTCCGCTGTTTCTATAAAAAATCATACAAGAGAAATATATTCTCGTGCTGCTGGATTTTATAAAACAGTTTCGAATATGCTTAACAAAGAAATTAATAATTTTATTCAAGATGAAAATGGTGAATGGTTATCAATTGATAACCCTAAAGTTATTGATATTATAAAAAATAAACCTGGAGAATTAGATAGATATGTTAGAACACTTCTCAACGCTCGTTCTTTTGGCACTTCTTTAAGTGGATTATTTGAATTTGATATTGCAAGTGTAGATAAAGTTATTTCAGATCAAATTCAATCTATTAGAAATTCTATTAATAATATTCGTAATAATCCTAAAATTGTTTCAGCAATGAAACTTATTATGGATAATTATTTTGGAAAAGAAGTTTCTACTAATCCTTTAATTCGTAATAATATAATTAGTATTCGTACTCAATATTCCGATGCTGATATTTTTGATAGTTTATTTAGTTCTGTTTCTGAATTAAGTAATAGTGAAGTTCAAGTTATTGTTAAATTTATTGGTGGTATTATTAATGGCGCTAATTTAGTAGATGCTCCTAAAGCTCGTCAAGAATTTTTAAGAAAGTATGATGAAATAATGAAAATGCCTGGTAAATTTGTATGGGGCGATATTGTTAAGAATGGTAAATTTATTACTCCTTATACTCAGAAATTTATTACTGACAGAGATCAATTAAGAGATGCTGTTAGAGAAGCTAAAAACAAATATGGTAGATTTAGTATAGAATACTATAAAGCACGTCTTAATAGAGATAAATGGTATGCTGATAACGTTAATATGGAGGTTGTTCCAGAATATTATATTGCTAAAAATAAATTAGATGAAAGTATTTTAAAAACTGCTCCAGAATTATTTGTTAGATATAAAGAAATAATGACTACTATTTATGAAATGACTCCTGGAGAAGATAGTGAATTAAGTATTGAACAACAACAAGAAAAAATTGCTCTTATTAATGAAATTAATTTTATGACTTCTTCATTAAATAAAGATTATAGTCCTAAATCTGATGAAGAAATCGTTAAAGCAAATGCGCTAAAAGATTATATTGATAAAATTAAAAAGCTTAATGGTGAATATTTTGAATATTCTCCTATTGCTGGATTTGATGAAGACTTAAAATATTATCTTGATATTATTAAGAAATATGATGAAAATAATCCTAATGAAGTTCTTGAAGAAAAACTTAAAGATGAAAATTATAGAAATGCCTTTAATTGGATTAATTTAAATGCTCGTAAAACTATTAATAAAGAACTTAAAGATAAAATTGATTGGGCATTTAAACAATTTAAAGACAATGCTGATAGACAAAGTGAAATTGCTACTATTCTTGATAGTCATCCTGAATATAAAGATAAATTAGGAATTATTGATGGTAGAAAGTTTACTAAAGAACAAAAGCAAATTATTAAAGATGCTGCTCTTAAAAAATATGGTTATGATTATGAGTCTTCTTTAAGTAATGAAACTCTTATAAAAGAAATTCCAGCTAATCTTCCTATATTAAGTTCAAGATTTTATACTGAAATTAGAAGTAATGATGAAGGAAAACGTAGTCCTGAAAGAATTGAAACTATTAGTAAGATAAATGATATTTTACAACACGCTGTTGATAGAAACGGAGAAATAAGTACTAAATTATTATTTAATCTTCCTAAAGAACGTATAGAAGAATTAGCTAATTTATATGATGTTCTTCGAGATATTAGAAAAAATAGACCTGACTATGATTCTCTTGCCGAAAGATTTAAAGATAGAGTAAATTTTAGAGTAAATAGAAAAGCCTTTAATAGAGAACTTTCATATGCTTTACTTAATCTTAAAGGCACTGCTAATTATGATTTATGGGAACGTATATTTTGTGCTATTGGTAAAAATGGAGAAGTTATTATTAAAAATAAGAAAATTGTTCCTAATAGCGATTTATTTGGATATTATGAGCCTAAAAGTCAAGACTATATAGATCATAATAAAACTATTGCTAAAAAGATTATATCTGATAATGTAGATTATATTACTACTGAATATTATGAAAGAAGTAGAAATGAAGCTATAGCTAATAATAATTTTGAAGAATGGTTTGAAGAAAATCATGTATTTAATCCTTATACTCGAAAATATGAACCTCTTCGTATTTGGACTACTTTAGATGTTAAAAATAATCTTGATAAATATGATCCTAACTATTATGATGCTATAGGTTCTAATAGAACAAGATATGTAAAAGAAGAATATAAGAATAAAAATTATAAACCTTATAGTGTTAATTATAATGGTTCTGAAAAATATAATAATAAAGTAAATCTTTCTTCTAAAGAAGTAGCTATGATTGAATTACTTCAGTCTACTTTAAATGAATATGCTACCACTAATCCTATGAAAAGATTTATTGATAGAGGGTATCTTCCCCGTAGAAGGAAAGATGATATAACTACTCAGAGTCTTGCTAAAGACCTTATTGGTTTAACTGGATATACTATTAATACTCCATCTGAAAGAAGATATGAAGATGATGTTGATTATGCTCACGATAGAGAAGTAGATTTTCCTATGCTTCAATTATTAAAAGCTAAAGGCTATAAAAAACGTATTATTCCTCGTACTAAATTATCTACTGAAAGTCAAGAAAGTTATAATGAATATCTTGCAGATATTAAAAAACAAAATAAAGAAATTGATGAAAATAATGAAAAATTAGATAATGCTATATTAGATGATAATTGGAAAGAAGTATTTCAAGAGTATATTACTAAAGCTATTGATTATAATGCTCGTCAAAGAGCTAAATATTATATTTATTTATTATTAGATGAGCTTAAATCTAATGATGCTTATAAGACTTCTTATTTTAGTGGTAAACTAAAAAGAGATAATGCTAATTCTACTGATATTGAAACTAAATATCAAACTGAAAAACAAACTCGCACTATTGAATTAATTAATAATTTTTATAATCGTGTTGTTCTTGGTGAATTTAAAAAAGGCAGTAAATTAGATAGATATGCTAATTTAATGCAAAATATTACTTCTGCAAAATATATGATATTTAACGTTACAGGAGGTATAGGTAACGTATTAACAGGATGGACTAATATTGCTGGAGAAGTATTTGCTAAAGAATTTTTTGATAATGGTACTTGGAATAAAGCTCAAGCAAGATATTTTGGAGCTTTACCTGCTATTATTGCTAATTTATATTCTCCTAAAGCATTAAATCTTACTGATGGTATTATTAAATTGTTAAGAGTTGTTGATATTGATAATATGCTTGAACTTAAAGGTATTGAAAGTGCTACTGATAGAATTAGAAAAATTCGTGATAGTCTTTATGGATTACAAAGTTCTGGTGAACATTATATGCAAAATACTGTAATGCTCGCTATGCTCGAAAGTCATAGAATTATTAAAGATAACAATGGTAATTGGTATATTGGTAGTTTTGCTAATTTTACTCGTGATTTAGAAATTCAAACTATGTGCGATCTTGTTAAAGACGATCCTGAATTGCTTGCTTCTTATAGATTATTTATTGATAATATTCGTTCTGATGCTAATGAAGCAAAAAGTTATGCTGAATTTAGTAAAGATATAAACGCTGAATTTATTAAAGCTCATTGCAGCAAAGCTTTTGCTAATGAATATATAAAAAATCGTGATGCTAATCTTAAATCTGCTAAAAAAGAATTTGAAAGGTTTGATACTCTTGCAAGTCAATTTGAATTAGTTGATGGTGTAGCAAGAATTAAACCTGATAGTGTTATTACTAAAGATATGTTTGGTAGATTTAGAGATAAAGTTATTAATGTTAATAATAAAATTCACGGTATTTATGATAAAATTGGTGCTGCAAAAATAGAAGCTGAATGGTATGGAGGATTGTTAATGCAATATAAGAAACATTTATATCCTGGTATTCTTAAACGCTGGAGAGTTAGAGGCTATTATAATGAAATGCGTGAAAGTATTGAAAGAGGCTCTTATATTGATCTTATTAGTTTTCTTGCTCATGAATTTAAAGATGATATTAAAAACGCTAAAGCTAAAGGGGGCACTACTACTGATATAGTTCTTCATAGTATTCAAAATATATTTAAATCTTTTATTGATACTTTTATTAATTTTAGATTTAATTATAAAATGCTTCCTGATTGGCAACAGCATAATCTTCGTAGAATTTTAGGAGATAGTATTGCTATTGCTTCTGCAATATTAATGGCTATTGTTCTTCATTTAGCTACTGATGACGACGATGAAGAAGTTATTAATAGTACGTGGTATAATTTAATATTATATCAAGCTGATAGATGGGCTACTGAAAGTAGAGCTTATACTCCTTGGGGGTTTGTTGCTGAAGCCAAAACTCTTTATAGCAGTCCAATTGCTGCATTATCTGGTCCTAAAGATTTATTTAAAGCTATGAGTCTTATTATTGACGCTATGATTGATCCTGAATTTGATCCAGTTTATGATAGAGGTCTTTATAAAGGACAAAATAAATTTACTATTTTACTTGAAAGAAATATTCCTTTATTACGTGTTATTAGAAGACTTCAAAATCTTGATAAAAATAATCAATTTTATCGTTTAAGCGATAATAATCTTCCTATGGATATTGCTACTAATGTTGCTAATTGGATTGAAGATTAGTGGAACCTAATTGTTAAAAAAAAGAGAGTTAATACAGTTTTTAATACTGTTATTAACTCTCTTTTTGTTTATAGTAATGTTTATTTATGCTTGAACAATACTGAATAAATAGTCTGTATTTACGAATAAACAGTATTTATAAGCTATTATATCAATTATATATTAAAAGTAAATAGTTTATATATCTTTATAAAATAGTTTGCCAAATCAAATGATTCTCAATTATTTTCTATAATATTATATTTCGTACTATTAATAATTTTATAATAAAAATTAATAATAATGTTGATTTAATTTCAGGATTAGATTTAATTTTTTCAGAAGATAATGTTGCCTCCTCAGATCCTATAAGAGCTCTAGCTATCTTTTCAGAGATCATATTAATAACCTGTCTCTGCATAGGAACCTTAATTATCTTAACATTAGATGTGATTAAAGTTATACCTTCTTGAGTTGTACCAAAATCTTTATAGGCTTCCTCATCCAAGAAAGCTTCTGCATTATAAACTAAATCATCGTCATTTAAATTAGTTTCTAAAGCATCAAGATCTATGTCTCCTTCATGCTTAGATACTGGTGTATTCTCAATAATTTCTTTCTTAACAGGAACATTACTTCTTGCTGCTTGAGCCTTTGCTTTAGCTGTTTGTGTGTCAAAGCTAACTGAAGGTTGATTAAAATATACATAATTAGGATTCTCTTCAGTTCCTAAATTCCAGCTAAGTACATTTGAAGAAGTATGTCTTTTTACATAGGTAGTATAGGAAGAGGATTCAATAGCAACTAGATTATTCTCTCCTATAATAGGAATATCTACTTTAT
>OGUN01000851.1_pt1 | contig 24213 bp, 19 predicted proteins | sample 1553621 | NCBI WGS metagenome assembly OGUN01 (sample SAMEA2580300, study PRJEB22360) | human gut metagenome | biome: human gut; feature: human-associated habitat; material: faeces | place: Denmark | collected 2008/2010
TTTTGCAATCCCCGGATATTAATTTTTAAACAACGCCCAAATGTAAAAATCCCCTCTTCCAAATCAGAAGAGGGGAAATCATTTCTGTTACTTATGCATTCTTCTTTGCAAAGCGTGTTTTGAATACAAACCACAGCTCTGTTGCAATACAGATAGAAGAATAAGTTCCGCTCACAATACCTACCATAAGAGGAAGTGAGAAATCTTTAATGGATGCAACTCCAAGGATATAAAGCAGGAATACCATTACAAAGGTTGTAATTGAAGTATTTAAGCTTCGTGAAATTGTCTGAGAAATGGAGCGGTCAGCTATTTCGGTTAAGCTTTCCTTATCCACATTTCTTACCAGATGCATATTCTCACGGATTCGGTCAAAGATAACGATGGTATCATTGATGGAATATCCGATGATTGTCAGCATTACTGCAATAAATGTGCTTCCTACAGACAGCCGCAGCAGAGAGTAACAGGTTAAAATAACCAGTACATCATGAATCAGTGCTAAAATAGCAGAGGTTGCAAAACGAATGTCTTTAAACCGGAACCAGATATAAACCAGCATACAGATTGTTGCAATTACTACTGCCCAGACTGCATCTTTTGTCATTTCACCACTGATAGTGGAACTGATATTGGTAGAGGAAACAGTTGAAGTATCTACACCAAGATTTTCTTCTAATGTAGTATTTAACTGCTCTCTTTCGTCCAAATCAAGGCTTCTGGTCTTAAATACAACCTGTGTACTTCCTTCTACCTTCTGAGCCTGTACACTGGAATCTCCAGTCACATCCTCAATCAGAGGAATTACTTCAGAATCTAATTCTGCAAGAGTATAATCTTTACCCATATCTACGGTTGTAGATGTACCACCGACAAATTCAAGGCTTAAGTTCAATGCGCCCTTGCCATTGGCTTTGTTTACGCCCATTCCCACAAATCCGGCAATAATAATTACTGCTGAAACAATAAAGAATACGTGGCGTTTTGCAATAAAATGCATCGGACGGCGGTCTTTCTGTCTTCCATAGAATTTTGCATCACGGAAACCAATTACATACAGTCCATGTAATACCAGTCTTGTTACAACTAATGCGGTAAACATAGATAAAACGATACCGATTGCCAGTGTATAAGCAAATCCTTTTACGAAACCGCTTCCCTTAAATGCCAGCACTGCTGCAGCAATCAGGGTGGTGATATTTCCGTCTAAAATTGCAGATAACGCTTTCTGGAATCCGGTCTTAATCGCTGTCGAAACAGTCTTGCCGGATGCAATTTCTTCCCTGATACGGGCGAAGATAATAACATTTGCATCTACCGCCATACCAATGGAAAGGATGATACCTGCGATACCCGGAAGGGTAAGTGTAATTTCAAAAAGATAAATAACTGCAACTACCATTGTAGTATAAATTCCAAGTGCTATGGTTGCTGCCACACCGGAAATCCAATAGTAAGCAATCATGAATACCGCAATCAGGGCAAGACCGATTGCTGCTGCCTTTAATGCCGTTGAAATTGCTTCTGTACCAAGCTGTGCTGCTACTATCTGGGACTGTAACTCAGATAACTCTAAGGAAAGAGAACCGATACGGATGTTAGAAGCTAAAGTCTCTGCTTCTTCATAGGAACTCATTCCATAGATTACTGCGCTTCCGCCGGTAATTGCTTCTTTTACACGAGGAGTACTGATTGCCTCATCATCATATACAATTAGGCAGACCTTTCCAACATTGGCAGTGGTTGCATCTGCAAATTTCTGTGCGCCTTCATCCGTAAGTGTAAGCTGGACCACATACTGCTTGTTGCCAAGGTTGTCCTGCTGTGTTGCAGCCTGTGCATCCTTTACATCATTACCGGTCATGTAAACATTTCCGTCCGGATCCCGGAACTCTAAGGAACCCGGTTTTCCAAGTTCGTCCAGAATCTTGTTGGCATCCTTTACTCCTGGAATTTCAACGGTGATACGGTCATCACCTTCCTGATATACAGATGCTTCTGTACTGTAGCCTTCCACACGCTTCTGAAGCTTGTAAATAGTATCCTTCATCTGCTCGGAAGTCGGATTCTCAGATTCTACCTGATATGTGATGCTGACACCACCTGCTAAGTCCAATCCAAGCTTAATGTTCTTATCTTCACCTTTTCCGGTTGAAGATAAGATGATAGACGCATAATACGACAGTCCTGCTAAAACCAAGAGAACTGCAAGTAATATGGCTACGCCCTTACTTTTCTTCATTTTCTTCTTCCTTTCTCCTGACTTAAATTTCCGCCTCTGCGGCTTTTATCATAATTGCGCATTCCACACGTTTCTTCTGTAATGCACAACCAATGTCATAGGTATTATGAATATCACCATGGAAATTATAAGAGTTCGCTGCACATCCACCGCTACAGTAGAATCTTGCAAAACACTCTCTGCATTTTTCCTTGGAATAAACATTACAGCTCTTAAAGGAATCCCGGATATCGGTACGTTTTAAGCCTTCAAAAACATTTCCCATCAGGAAATCTTCATTTCCAACAAACTGATGACATGGATATAAGTCTCCCCAAGGTGTTACTGCCAGATACTCGGTTCCGGAACCACATCCGGAAAGTCTCTTGGCAACACAAGGACCACCCTCCAAATCAATCATAAAGTGGAAGAAGTTGAATGCTTTTCCTTCTTTTTTCCGTTTTACCATCTCTTTTGCCAGTGCATCATATTCTGCAAAAAGCTGTGGCAGGTCTTCCTCACGGATAGCATAATCATCTGTCTCCTGTGCCACAACCGGCTCTACGGAAATCTGCTTAAACCCAAGGTCTGCCAGATGCAGTACATCCTTGGAAAAATCTAAATTATGATGGGTATAGGTTCCGCGCACGTAGTAGCGTTCCTGATTTCTGCTGTCTGCAAATTTCTGGAATTTCGGAACAATCACATCATAGCTTCCCTGACCACCACGGAACGGACGCATATAATCATTGACTTCTTTTCTTCCGTCAATACTTAATACAACATTGTCCATCTCTTTATTAGCGAACTCCATAATATCATCATTTAAAAGAACGCCATTTGTGGTCAGTGTAAACCGGAAATTCTTATTATGTATTTTTTCCTGCTCTCTTCCATATGCTACTAAATCTTTTACCACCTGGAAGTTTAAGGTAGGTTCTCCACCGAAGAAGTCCACCTCTAAGTTCCGGCGGTTGCCGGAATTGGCAATCAGGAAATCCAATGCAGCTTTTCCTACTTCATAGGACATTAACGCACGTCTGCCGTGATATTCTCCCTCTTCTGCAAAACAGTATCTGCAGGCAAGGTTACAATCATGGGCAATATGCAGACACAGTGCTTTTACTACAGTAGGACGCTTTGTTACATCACCGATGTATTCTTCATAATCATCCGGTGTGAACAAATCTCCGTTCTTCTGCAATTCCTCTATCTCTTCAATTGCTTCTTTTATCTCCGCCTCATCATAGGTCTTATTCAGTCTCTGTATGATTTCTTCACGGCTTGTCTCTTCCCACAATGCAATGACATCATAGGTTAAGTCATCCACAATATGGATGGCGCCGCTGTTCACATCCAGGACAATATTATAGCCGTTGTTTTTATACTGGTGAACCACTACAATATTTCCTCACTTTCTTACAACATTATAACGACCGTCCGCGCAGGCGTACGGTCGTTTCGTTCGTTCTCAATCTGAACTTCTGGTAATTATTTGCAATGCTCGCAAGTCTGGTTTCCTACAGTACAGGAAGTCTTGCATGCTGACTGACAAGATGTCTGGCACTCGCCGCATCCGCCCTTCTTTACTGTATTCTGTAACTTTCTTGTATTCAGGGTCTTAATATGTTTCATCTCGTTATCTCCTTTCGAAAAAATACCTCTAGTTAGTATAACACATAGTCTTTCATAAGAAAAGCACTTTTTCAGTTCAAAGGTATTCTCTTATTAATCCATCATTCGCATTTTCCAACTATTATTAACCAATTAAGTTATTAACCACTTCAAGCCAAGCAACTGTTTCTGCATTATCTGCTGCAATCTCAGCATATTGTGCTGCATAATAAGTGTTACCTTCTATTTCAGATAATTTTTCTAATGTTCTTTGGTTCTGTTCATATAATTTCTTATTCTGAGCTTCTTGCTCTGCTTGATTAATTATAATTTCCATTTGCAAGTTTATTATCTTGTCTAGTTTTACTTTTATTTCATCTAAATCACAATGTAACAGGGCTGTTTCTAGTGAAAATTCACTAGTTGAAATAAAATCATGCAAATAATAAACCGCATATATGTTTCTATATTGCTCTGGAATAATATTTATTGAATACAACTTATTTAAAATTCTTTTTGCTTCAACCAAATTATATTTCAACTTTTCTTTCTTATTTTCTAAGCTCTCAATAGTATGTGTTTTTACTTTGTATTCTTCCGTAATAGTTTGTTTAAAATCTTCACATATCTCATCAAAATGTTTGTCCAAATCATCATATATATCATTTTGCTCAAATAAACTAATATCACTATCTGTATAATTAATCCATCTATTTTTTCCCATTTGCAGAGTTTCTAAATTTTGCCATGAATTATCACTGTATGGTGCAGTTTCTACATATCCTTCATTGTTTATCATAACGTACATTTTTTCCCCATCATAACGCAAAACCACCACTCCATCTTTTATATTTCGCCCATTACTTTTTGTAAAAGGATATCTCCGTATACCATTAGTTGTTGTTATATTACTAATTTCATATTCTAAATCTTTTATATCACTAGGAAACTTATTTAGTGCACATTCCAATGTCAATATATCACTTAAATAAATTTTTAATGCCTTATTATCTAATTCCTTGTTTGTCTTTTTTACTTCTGCAACTGTTTCTGCTAAATTTTCTTCTGTATCTGGAACTCTTGTTCCACAACGATGGCAAAAAAGTGCACCATCCATCAGTTTCTCACCGCACTTATAACAAAACATACTATCACTCCTTCTTCTGTATAAAATTATCTTTTTCTATTTTTTTGAACTTAATACACCTCTTAATTACTATATCAAAAAATTGATTAATTGTAATCCCTTTTTTCAACTGAGCATTCCGCCCACAGTTCCCGAAGCAGTGCATAAAATCAGTGTTGTAAGGATGTGCTGCATTCCGGAATCCAGTCCCTTTTTCAATATCAGGGACACAATGAGCAGCACTGCAAAATATAATAGCCCCATCACGGCTCCCCACAGATATTTCCGGCTCTTCTTAATCTTTCCAATGATGAAGCCGCCGACAAATCCCACTACAATATAGCTTATGATAATGCTGATATTTACCGCAGCTTCGCTTAATTCCATTTTATATAAGACTGCCGCCAGAATAAAAAGCAGTATTCCCGTCAGAATATACATGCCCAGCAACACTTTGCCCATTGTCGTAAAAAGATTTCCTTTTCCTGCCACCTTCTCTTTTCCCATATATCCTCCATCCATCTTCGTACCTTGCGCCTGCATCCGTAACTTATTTTTTATATCATGTTCCGGATACAGTTTCGCTTTGTACTATATATGAAAAAAAGATTTATATTATGTATAAAAATGTCTCCTGCCGCTTAACTTTCCAATCACGGATAAAAATACCAAAAATGTCGGAATATTTTTCCATCCTGATTTATCTTCTCTGTTTCCTGAAAGCCAAGTTTATGAAGCAGTCCCAACGATGCTTCATTCCCCGGCTCCACCAGACAGTCAATTCTTCGAAATTCAAGATTACTTTTTACCCACGCCATGATTGCCTGACAGACCTCATATGCATAACCCTGCCTCTGGTATTCCGGTGCAATGACATAACCCATCTCAATAATTTCTTCTTCTCCCAGCGTGCGATAGTCGATTCCGGCTCTTCCAATCAGCCGGCGGGTATCTTTTTCCTTTACCAGCCACATGCCATATCCATAGTAGCCATACATATTTTCAATATATGCTCTCTGGTACTCCTCCTCTTCCTGCCTTTCGTAAAGGGGCTCGATATAATCGGTGATTCCCTTCTTATTATATAAATCAAATAAATCGTCCATGTCATCTAACGTAATCTCTCTCAGATAGCACCGCTTTGTCTCTAATATCCGCCACGGCAGGTGATGCTTCCGCTGAAATGTCCGAAGTAAAAATTCTGTGTCCACTTCTTCCAGTCCAAGAAGCAGCATATCCACATTACTTAAAGGCATCTGTTTTGAAAAATCCGGTACTTCATAGCCAATGATGGTAAGCTGGTCTGAATCAGAATCTGCCTCCTTTTTCGCCCATGCCACTTCTTCCGGATCTGTTGCAAGCAGCATACATTCCTCCGGCTTTACATGATGTCCGCTCAGGAAAAATGTGATATCTTTTCCCAAATCAGCATCTGTAAAAAACAGTTCTACTTTTTTCTGCTCTGACAGTTCTTTTTGCAGGTGGCTTAATGCATGTTTCTCTTCTTCAGAAAGTTTTTCTTCTAATGTTTCTTTTCGTATGATACAATTCCAGTTTACAGTATTCCAGTGACACATATTTCCTTCTCTCTTTCTTTACAAAAAAACCTTTTTCCGCTATAGTAGAACTACATTCTGTTATGCAGGATGAATTCAATGAACAGAAATGAGGTATCTTACAATGGCTCAGAATCCTATTATTACATTTGAAATGGAAAACGGAGATATTATGAAAGCGGAATTATATCCGCAAGTTGCTCCTAACACAGTAAATAACTTTATCAGCCTTGTCAACAAGGGATTTTATGATGGACTTATCTTCCATCGTGTCATCAACGGTTTTATGATTCAGGGTGGTGACCCGGAAGGAACCGGAATGGGCGGTCCAGGATATGGTATCAAGGGTGAATTTGCACAGAACGGCTTTGCCAATGACTTAAAGCATTCTGCAGGCGTTCTTTCCATGGCTCGTTCCATGATGCCAAACTCTGCCGGCTCCCAGTTCTTTATCATGCATAAGGACGCTCCACACTTAGATGGTGCTTACGCCGCTTTCGGTAAAATCATCGAAGGCATGGATGTAGTAAATAAAATTGCAGAAGTTGCAACCGACTACAGCGACCGTCCAATGGAAGACCAGCGAATGAAAACCGTTACCGTAGAAACCTTTGGTGTTAATTACGGCGAACCGGAAACCGTATAATGCCATCGCAACAGCCGTACCAGTGTATACACTGGCACGGCTGGTGTTTTTTTGCAAAGCTTCTCTTTTTATTCTTTCAGTTTCCGGTAAAGCTTCTGTACAAACTGCACATCCTCTCTGGTAAATTTCTTATGGCTATACGCTGCCACTTCAAGAATCTGAAGATAACGCTCCTTTTCTTCCATGCTCCAGCCCCCATAATTTAAAAGCTGTTCCCTGAATGTCCGGTCGGATTGTACTTTTGCATTTACAATGCCCTTCCGCCGTAAAATGCGATAAATCTGGTTCGAATTCCAACGGATGATACGCTTGTAACTATGTGTTCCCTTCTTCCGTTTTCCTTCTATCTCTCTTAAGTAATACCAGATACCTGCTGCAAGAAGCAGAATGATGATTACCACAACAATCAAAATGACCTTTAAACGGCTTCCCTTTTGATTCTGTTTTCCTGCCTTATTGCCATCCTGCATGGAATTTTGTGTATTCCGGTTTTCCGTGCCCTGATTTTCCGTATCCGGGTTTTCTGTATCTGGGTTTTCTGTATCCTGACTTTCTGTGTTTTGATTTTTTGTATTCTGATTTTCCGTATTTTGCATTCCGCTGCCGGATAAATCCGACTGACTGTCATCTTTGGAACTGTCCTGATAATCACTTCGCTCCAACGTAATTAGGTCTGCTGTTCTGCCATCATTCATCCGGATGGTAATGCTGTCACTTTCCTGCTGAATCTCCAGACGGTCAATGCCGGTTTTATTTCCCGGCGTCATTTCCACCGGAACCCAGCCAACACTGTCTATATAGATTTCCGTCCAGGCATGTGCCTGATTATCAAGAACCTCTGCCGTATAATTACCATCACTGTCCTTCTTAAACTTCGATGTACTTACAGCATAGCCGCTGACATACCGTGCCTTAATTCCCATCTGCCGCAGAAGCAGTGTTCCCGCACTGGCAAAATGCTGACAGAAGCCTTCCTTCGTATCAAACAGAAAATGTTCTGTTACATCCTGTCCCCATGGCACATTGTCCAAATCCAGATTATAGTTACACTTCGCCAGTTCCCGTTTCACCAGATAGACTGCATAAATTTCCTTAAAGTTATAAATATTATCATAATAAGTACCATTCACAGTAAATCGGTTATCTACAAAATCCGAATAATCTCTTTCATACTCCGCTTCCAACTGATTTCCCAGTTCCCGGATTCTTGTGAGATTTTCCGGCACATACGTATACTTTTCCGTATACTTATTATATTTCTTTATAAATGCCCATTCGTCTTCCGGTAATTTGCTGTTAAACCCAGCCAAATCATACCGCCAGCTATTCATATTCTCTATAATTTCATTTACTTCAGATTCGCTCAGTGTCTCATTCCGGTTCACATAAGCACCACCTGCCAAATCTGCAGTAAACAAAGCATTCATATAAAGATGTGACATGCTGTTTCTTATGGTTCCGTCTACTTCCAGAACGTCATTGCCATTCCGGAGCACAGTACGGTCTCCATCCATAAGAACCCCGGCGGGCTGCCGTTCATCCTGATAATAGCTTGCCAACGTATAGTATGGCAGGTATGCATAGGGGTCTTTCTCATCAAAATACTGCACCCGGTAAATGGTATCCCAGTAATAGGTATAATAGCTCTGGGTATATGCCAGAATATTCTGTACCTGCTGTCCCGCGGTCTGTTCCTTAAGGCTGCTGTCCACTTCCTGCATGGCAGTCACAAAATCACTGGAATCATAAGTCTTCCAGCTTCCATTTTTGTAATAATCGCCTACATAACCTCTTAAATATACCGTATCATCCGGTATCTGATAAGCAGTCACTTCCATAACCGGCTTGTCCTCAAATTCCGGTGCCATATTGCTGACCCGTCCCGGCTGATGGAAGGAGAAAATATCTTTACCAAAAGGAATTTCTGCCAAAAGATTGGCAGCTGTCATTGCCATTTCTGTTACCATATCCTGCGCAGTTTTTTCAATTTCACTTCTTCTTGCCACCATTTCTTTGGCTTTCGGTTCTGCCACTCTAAATACCAGCGAAGAAACAACTACCGCCACCACCAGAAAAAGGCATACTGCTTTCTGCCTTAGATATTCCAACTGCTTTAATTCCACCCGGCCGGCAGCCCGGTAACCAAAGCTTCCTGCCGCAGCCAGTGAGAAACAAATCAATGCCCGCTTTGATGGTGCATAGCCCACCGCAAAATCCAGCATTATAAGAAGTAGCGGTGGAATCAACACTCCAGCCAGCCGTTTTCTTACCACCAGAAAATAAATCTGCAGAATAGACAAGATAACTAACAGCCATGCTGTTACTTCTACCACCGGATTTAAATCAAGATACCGTTCAAATCCGGATACAATCTGCACATTATAGTACATATTGATTTTCTGCACTACCAGCCGGATCAGTCCTGCCAGCCCTGGGTAAAGCTCTTTCCGGCTAAGCACCAGTCCCACCAGCAGTTCTCCCACAGGCAGCAGCCACTTGTCCGCCTTCTTAAAATAGGAAAAAGAAACCGTCAATGCTGCCGCAGAAACAGAAACCCATATCAATGCAGGCTTTCCAAACCGGTTAGTCAGAAAGATGTCTCCAAATATAAAGAACATGGCAATCTCCCAAAGCACAGCCAGCAGACTCTGCATTCCCACACGCATGACCTGCGGCGGCAATGCAATTTTTCCTGCCCGCCGTCCTTTCTGCGAATACCGTATGTTTCCAGTCTTTTTCATAACCGATGCATATGTTTTCTTCTTTTTTCTCATACTCTAATCTCCGCTTTTGCGAAATCTTCTATTTCCGTTCCTGCCACAATAAGTTTTCCTGCAAGGTTCATTTCTATCTTTGTAACTGCTGTCTCACCCCGGTATTTCTCCTGATATAAAAGTGCAATATCCATCTTTTCCCGGCTCTGAACCGCTCCATACAAAAGCAGAATAAAATAATATACCTTCTCTTCTGTATCTACCCTTACCCGGATGAGGTCATGTTCCTTTTCATCATACCATGCGATATAATGAGGGCACTGTTTTTCCACCAGTCCAAAAGAAATCGAAATTACCATTTCAAAAAAGTGGTTTCTCTGCTTCTCCGTCTCTTTCTGTCCTCCGCTGATGTCAAACAGAATCACCACCGGACAGCCCATCGGCAGACTGTTTTCCCGAACCATCAGCTCATCTTCTTTTGCTGATAACTTCCAGTGAATATTCTGGATTTTATCTCCCGGCTGAAAGGAACGGATCTGAAATACCTCCGATACATCATCTCCTCCGGTTTTATCATCATATACTTCCGCTTCTCCCTGAAAATACCGGGAAGCTAATCCCACCTCTATCATTACCGGTGTTATCTTTGGCATAATGGAAAGCCGTTCCTCATAGCGCACATACCTGGTCAGATAGCCGATCCCAAGCAGGCCATAAAATCTTACCCGAACCAGCCGGAATGTATAATTTCCACTGCTTTTTGCTGCTACCTCCACGCTCATCCGGCTGCTGCTCTTTGCATCCGCTGCCGTCTGTATGGATAACTTTCTCTTTTTCCTGCCAAAGGAGTTCTGATAATCGATCCGGTATACCACCTTCGGCAATGGCAGCCTGCTCCGGTTTTCCGTCACCGCACAGATCATAACGCCTTCTTCCTGTTCTGCCATAACAATCGGAATCTGAATCCGGCATTTTACCCGAAGCATCATATATAAAATATAGCCATAGCCTAAAAACAGCATTACTCCGCAGCAAATCGACAAAAGTATCAATGCCGGGCTGGTATAAATGGTTCCAAGATATCCTAATGCACCAACAATAAGTACAAGTATCAGTCCTGTTGCCATAGGCTACTCTTTTCCCTTAAACGAAGTTGGTTTTGTGGTATCTTCCATAATTTTTTCAAGAACTGCTTCCCCGGACACCCCGGTGACCCGTGCTTTGGTATTTAATACGATTCTATGCTTTGTGACATCATAAAAAACATCCTCCACATCAGCCGGAATCACATAATCTCTCTCATTTAAAAATGCATTGGCACGCACCATTTTCGTCAGTGCCACCATTCCACGCGGACTGACGCCCAGCTCAATATAAGGATTTTTTCTGGTGGCATGAATCAGTGCCATCATATATTCATAAATTCTGTCATGTATAAAAATATTTTCTACGGTTTCTTTCATTGCCTGCAGCTGTGCCCCTGTCATCACACCTTCTATGCTCTCATAGCTCTGTCCGATGCTCTTTCCTTTGGCAATCTCAATCTCACTTTTCAAATCCGGGTATCCCATGCTCATACAAATCATGAAACGGTCTAACTGTGATTCCGGCAACATCTGTGTCCCGGCACTTCCCTTCGGATTCTGGGTTGCCATTACAAGAAATGGTTTCGGAACCGGATGACTGATGCCATCTACCGTCACTTTTCCCTCTTCCATAACCTCTAACAGGGCTGACTGGGTCTTTGGAGAAGTACGGTTGATTTCATCTGCCAAAAACAGATTGCACATGACTGCACCCGGATGATAATAAAAGCCGCCCTGCTCCTTATCATACATAGAAAAGCCTAAAATATCTGCCGGCAGTACATCCGGTGTAAACTGTACTCTGTGATTTTCAAGGCACAATGCCCTCGAAAAAGCCAGTGCCAGTGTTGTCTTTCCCACTCCCGGTACATCTTCAATTAAAATATGTCCTCCTGCTAAAATTGCACAGAATGCCTTCCTGATACAATCATCTTTTCCTTTTACGCTTTTTTTGATTTCATTTTGAACCCGCTTTGATAATTCCACCGCCTGCTGTAATTCCATCCTTCTCCTCCTGCTTTGAGTCTGCTTTCTGTTTTCTGGCTCTTCTCTGTTTCCTATCATTCTCTATTTTTTGTCTCTAGTTCAGAAATGTTTCTCTTACTTCACAAGTTTCTTCTGCCCCTGAATCTTTTTTACCAGCCATACCGAAACTAACGCCAGTACGGTTCCAATCACCACTCCTGCCAACACATCTGACGGATAATGCACCCCTACATATAACCGTGAATATGCAATCAGAACAGCTACAATTAATGCCATTACTCCATATTTTCCAGGAAGCTCTTTCCATAATACAATTGCTGATGCGAAAGAACTTCCGGTATGTCCCGATGGGAAAGAATAATCTGACTGCTTTTCAATTAAAAGCTTCAATCCATCAATCACTTCATAGGGTCTGGTTCTTGCCACCAGATTTTTAAGTAAAATATTGTCTACAATTAACGAACCAATTAATGCCAGTGCCGACATATAGCCTACGTTTCTCGTCTTCTTGTCCAGCAAAAGCACAATGGTTATCAGAATCCATAAGATTCCCGCATTTCCAAGATTCGTAATATCCTTCATCACAGAAGTCAGTGCCGGGAATCGCAGATACTCCTGTATCCATAATAAAATCTGCCCATCTATATGTAATAACTGTTCTAACATGATATGTTCCTCTTCTTTCTCCACATTTTCATCACTTTTACTGCTGCTTATAGTATACCGTGTTTCCTTTGATTTCGAAACAACTTAATGAAATATTAAAAAACTAAACGCCAGCTATTCCCAAGCAACGCAAAACAGGTCACCCCAGCCCTCACAAGCTGGATATGACCTGTTTCTTTCTAAATGAATTGCTTTCTGTTTCTTACTGAATATCTTCTTCCTGAATCGGATTCATATCAAGTCCACGGTTGGCATCTGCCTTTGGATCATCTCCGAAATGATAATCTTTACCAGGTAAGATTGCATTTAAGATAATTCCGGCTAAAGCTGCGATTGCAAGTCCGGTTAAAGTAATGCTGGTTCCTGCAATGGTAAAGGTAAGTCCCTTGGAAAATCCAAGTCCGCTGACTAAGATTACTGCTGCAATGATTAAGTTACGGGATTTGGCGAAATCAACGTGATTTTCTACTACATTTCTGACACCGATTGCAGAAATCATACCATAAAGCATGAAGCTGACACCACCAATAATTGATGGTGGCATGGAGCCTATGATTTCAGCCATTTTCGGAATAAAGCTTAAGATAACTGCAAATACAGCTGCAATACGGATCACTCTAGGGTCATGCACACGGCTTAATTCCAATACACCGGTATTCTCACCATATGTAGTATTTGCAGGACCACCAACCATACCTGCAAATGCGGTTGCAAGTCCGTCACCGATTAAGGTTCTGTGAAGTCCCGGATCTTCGATGAAGTTCTCACCAACAGTTGCAGAAATTGCAGACATATCTCCGATATGCTCCATCATAGTTGCCAGTGCGATTGGTGCCATAACCAAGATTGCAGTCAGGTTAAATTTGCATAACTGGAATGGTGGAAGTCCTACCCAGCTTGCAGATGCTACTTCGGTAAAGTTTAAAATAACACTGCCATCCGGATTAGTCAGTCCTGCTGCCTGCATAATCAGTGCTGCTGCATAGGAAATGACAACACCTAAAAGAATTGGGATAATGCGGAACATTCCTTTTCCCCAGATGTTAAAGATAATGATAACTGCCAGTGCAATCAGTGCAAGAATCCAATTGGTGGATGCATTGTTTACTGCAGATGGTGCAAGGGAAAGGCCGATACAGATGATGATTGGTCCTGTTACAACAGGTGGCAGGAAACGCATTACTTTCTTTACTCCTACGACTTTGATAACAAGTGCAAGAATCAGATATAAAGCTCCTGCGACAACAATACCACCACAGGCATATGGAAGCTTCTCTCCCATGGTCATGTCTGCAAAGATTCCGGTATCCAACTGTGCAATCGTAGAAAATCCTCCTAAAAATGCAAAAGATGAACCTAAGAATGCAGGTACTTTTAATTTGGTACAAAGGTGGAAGAATAAAGTTCCAAGACCGGCACAGATTAAAGTAACCTGTACGGAAAGGCCTTCTCCCTCAAAATAGCTGTTCACCAGAATCGGCACAAGAATGGTTGCGCCAAACATTGCGAACATGTGCTGAAGTCCTAACAACAGCATCTTTGGAACACCAAGTGTCCGTGCGTCGCGAATTGCGTCTTTTCGTTCGTTCATAACGAAAGCTCCTCCTTAAAATATAATGTGTGATATCCGTGGAATTTTATTTTCCACGTCTGCGGTGCTTTTCATGCATTTTTCTGTTGCTATGCTGCATCCGCTTTAACTACGGGAAACATATTTTCCCGCATAAAACAGGTAACCCACCGAAATGGCAGATTACCTGTTATTATCTAAATTTGTTCCAACGCTTCAATTGCTTTGGCAATATATGGGTTGTCCATAGTATAAAATTGTCCTGCATCGGCAGCCTTTGCATATGCCGGGTCCAATGGGAGTTTTCCAAGAACGGACAAATCAAGGTCTGCTGCGATTTCATCAATATGGCTTTCTCCAAATAAGGAAATCTCTTTTCCACAATCCGGACATTTTAAATAGCTGTAATTTTCAACGATTCCAAGGACAGGAACATTCATCATCCCTGCCATGTTATATGCTTTCTTTACAATCATCTGAACCAGTTCCTGCGGAGAAGTTACGATAATGATTCCTTCTACCGGAAGAGACTGGAATACAGTCAGTGGAACATCTCCGGTTCCCGGTGGCATATCTACGAAAAGGTAATCAATGTCACCCCATACCACGTCACTCCAGAACTGCTTTACTACGCCGGCAACGACTGGTCCACGCCATACAACCGGTGTTTCTTCTGTATCAACCAATAAATTTACAGACATAATCCTGGTTCCGTCTTCTGCCACTGCCGGAAGAATCTCTTTTCCATCTCCGACTGCTTTTCCGTGAATTCCATACATCTTTGGAATGGATGGTCCGGTAATGTCGGCATCCATAATACCTACTTCATAACCTTTCTTACGCATAGCGGCTGCCATGGATGCTGTGACAAAAGATTTTCCAACACCACCTTTACCGCTGACTACGCCGATTACATGCTTTATGGATGAATGTGCATTCATTGGCTCTTTCTGAAACTTTATTGCCATTTCTATTCCCTCTTTTCGCTAAACAGGCGGTGTACGTGATCGACACCGCCTATATTTTTATTAAAACATCATTATTACTATCATACCTTACTGATAGCCACTTTTCAAGATATCAGTTTGCACAAAAATTGATACCTTATGCATTTCTCTTCGAAAGGATTTCTTTTAAGCTCTCCGTATATGGCTCTCTTGCGATTCCATACTCTGTTACAATTCCGCTGATTAAATCGTGGTCTGTCACATCAAATGCCGGATTGTATACTTTGACGCCTTCCGGTGCCATCCGCTCCTGATACCACATTTCCGTCACTTCCTCTGCCGGACGCTCTTCAATGCAGATGTCATCTCCGGTTGCTGTATTTAAGTCAATGGTAGAGGTCGGTGCACAGACATAAAAAGGTACATGATACCGCTTTGCTACCGTTGCCACAACGGAGGTTCCGATTTTATTTGCGGTGTCTCCATTGGCTGCCACCCGGTCGCAGCCTACAAATACTGCCTGTACCAGTCCTTGTTTCATGACGGTGCCAGACATATTATCACAAATCAGGGTCACATCCACCCCTGCTGCATGCAGTTCAAAAGAAGTAAGTCTCGCCCCCTGCAAAAGAGGTCTTGTCTCATCTGCAAATACATGAAAATGATAACCTCTTTCTTCCCCCAGATAAATCGGTGCTGTAGCAGTCCCATATTTACTGGTGGCAAGCTGTCCGGCATTGCAATGGGTCAAAATGCCATCACCCGGCTTCACCAGTGTCAGCCCGTGTTCTCCGATACTTTTGCAGACCCGGATATCTTCTTCCTGAATCTCAAGGGCTTCTTTATGAAGCAATTCTTTTATCTCTGCAACCGGCTTATTTTTATTTGCAATACAGACTTTCTCCATCCGGTTTAATGCCCAGGAGAGATTGACTGCGGTAGGGCGGGAAGAATTCAAATATTCTTTCTGTTTCTGAAAAGCTTCATAAAAGACTTCATAATCCTCTGTTTCAATTTCTTTTGCCAGAAGATAAATGCCAAAGCCTGCTGCCACACCTATTGCCGGTGCGCCACGGACTTTCAATAAATAAATGGCATTCCAGATTTCCTGCGCACTTTTTAACCGGATCAGTTCTATCGTTCCAGGCAGCTTTGTCTGGTCGATGATTTCAATGGCATTCTCTGCATCTAAGAGTGTAACCGTTGCATAATCCATAATATTCTTACTGTTTTTTTCCTTCTCCATAGCCTTATCTCCTACCTGTCCTGAGCCTTTATTCTGGCATTCAGTTCTTCTAAATACTCCCAGCGTTCCATCTTATGCTCTAATTCATCTTCCACTTTTATCTTCTCCTGGGTCAGCTCATTTAATTTTACAAAATCACTGGCAAAGCTTCCCATCTTCTCATCCAGTTCTTCTAACTTTGCTTCCAAAGCTGCAATATCGTCCTCGATGGTCTCATAATCCTTCTGCTCCTGCCAGGTAAATTTCAACTTCCTGCCGCTCTTCCAGGTCGCCCTGGAATCCTTCTTTTCGGCATTCTCTGTGGCATCTGCGTTTTCCGTCTGGTCTGCTTTCTTCCCGGAAGTCTCTGTGCCTGTATTTCCCACTGCTGTCTCATCCTCCGGCCGCTTGGCAAGATAATCCGTATAACCGCCCTCATACTGTCTTATGTTTCCCTGTTCAAATGCAAAAATCCGCTTTGCGATACGGTCAAGGAAATACCGGTCATGGGATACCGTAATGACGATTCCATCATAATTATCAAGATAATCCTCTAAGATTGCCAGTGTGGTAATATCAAGATCATTGGTCGGCTCGTCTAAAATCAGTACATTCGGTGCTTCCATCAATACACGAAGCAGATTCAGTCTCCGCTTTTCTCCACCGGAAAGTTTTCCGATAACGCCATACTGTTCTTCCGGTGGAAATAAGAAACGCTCCAACATGGCTGATGCGGACACCAGTCCATCCTCTGTCCGGACATATTCTGCAGTATTGCGGATATATTCAATAACCTTTAAAGACGGATCCATATAGGCAACTCCCGCCGATGCATCCTTTTCAATCTCCTGGGAATAATAGCCTATCTTTATGGTCTGTCCGATAACCAGTTCTCCGGCATCCGGCTTTACCCTGCCATCGATAATCTTCATCAAAGTGGTCTTACCGCATCCATTATGTCCCACAAATCCGACTCTGTCATTCTTAAGAAAGATATAGGAAAAATCCTCAATCAGCTTTTTTTCTCCATAGGATTTACTGATATGATGAAGCTCTACCGTCGTCTTTCCCATACGGCTGGAAACCGAGCTTAATTCCACCTGCTTATCAAACTGTGGTCCCGACTGGTCTCTAAGATTCTCATAGCGCCTGATATGTGCTTTCTGCTTGGTAGACCTTGCCCTTGCGCCCCGCTGCATCCAGGCGATCTCCTTGCGAAGGATGGACTGCCGCTTCCGTTCCCCGGCAACTGCCATATCCATACGCTCCTGCTTCAGATTCAGATAACCGGAATAATTTTCCTGATAACTGTAAATGGAGCCTTTATCAATTTCTGCAATACGGTTACATACGCTGTCCAGAAAATACCGGTCATGGGTTACCATAATCAGTGTTCCCTTAAAGCCCTTTAAATACCCTTCCAGCCACTCTGCCATATCTGCATCCAGGTGGTTGGTAGGCTCGTCTAACAGCAGAATATCGCAGGGTGTTAAAAGCACTGCCACAAGAGCCAGACGTTTTCTTTCTCCACCGGATAAGTTTTTCGTCTTTTCTTCAAAATTATATACGCCAAGTCTTGTGAGCATGGATTTTGCCTTGCTCTCTAAATTCCACATCTGATAATCTTCCCCGGAAGCATCTGCCTGATTTTTCCGGTGTGCCGTTACCAGTACACTTTCTAAAACAGTCTCTTCTTCTCCAAATTCCGGCATCTGCGGAAGATAGCGGATTACCGCATGATTTGCCTTGGTGATTTCTCCAGCATCCGGTTCCTCTAAGCCTGCCAGCATTTTCAGTAAAGTGGATTTTCCGGTTCCGTTAATTCCCACAATTCCGACTTTCTCTCCTTCCTGCAAATAAAAGGAGGCATTGGAAAATAACTTTCTTCCGGTAAATGTCTTGGTTATATTCTCTGCTGATAATAAATTCATAAAGGTCTCCTGTATTTCTTTTTCATTCTTATTGGCAATAATTTTCTATCACAATACATATTTACATTTGACTGCTCACTGGCTATACTGTAATGCATAGCACAACTATTCAGGAGGTAATATATGTATCATAGAGCATCTGAATTAAAACATATTTTTAACGAAAATATGAAAGGCGGAACCGGCACCGTTGAGATTATCCATTCCGTCAATCCTATAGACTATGAAAGCCCAGCCAAGATGATTGCAAAACTCATCTTAAGACCGGGCTGTTCTCTCGGAAAGCATATGCATGAAGGGGAAGAAGAAATCATCACCATTCTTTCCGGCCATGCAGCCTATGACGATAACGGAACCATCGTTGCTTTAGAAGCCGGTGACACTTGTGTCTGCAAAAACGGAGAGTCCCACAGCATTGCAAATGCTTCTCCAAAAGAAAATCTCATTCTCTTTGCTGTCATTAATTATCTTGCCTAATTACCGGCAAAATAAGCATCAATCCCATTGGCGATTCCCTGTGCAATCTGAGTCTGATAAGAGTCCGTTGCCATATTGGAATCTTCGGTGGGATTTGTCATATATCCCATTTCTACAATTGTTACCGGTACGGTACTCCAGTTAATTCCACTCATGGTATCAGTCTCCCACACATATTCCTTCTTTGCACCGGTCTGTGCACACAGACTATCCAATATATTCTGGGAAAGAGAACGGCTCTGGCTGTAAAAGCTTCCTACATACGGATTGGACGCCGTCTGGCAGATTGTCATAGCCCCATTGGCTCCGCTGTTGGTAGATCCGTTGGCATGTATACGGACAAATGCTTCTGCTCCCGCATTGGTTGCAATGGCTGCCCGCTCGCTGTTACTGAGATTCACATCATTGGTTTCTCTTGTCATGACCACGGTATAACCTCTTGCTACCAGTTCATCCCGCAATTTTAAGCTGACGGATAAATTAAGCTGATACTCTGTCTGTCCGGTTGCAACGCCGGATGTTCCTCCGGTTACTCTTGCCTTGGTCTCAGAAGATCCCGGTGCTACCGGCTCCGGTGTACTGTCTCCTCTGCTCTGATGTCCCGGGTCAATGCAGATGACATGTCCACCGCTTCCGGATGTAATTCCGGTTCCCGCACTTCCAGTCAATGCTACCGGCTCCTGCGGTTTCTCTGTGGTCAGATAATCGGATGCTATATAATAAGTTCCTTCATCCAATGAAACCTGGCTCCAGCTTCCATCATTTGCAGTGCGGGTAAGTTCTTTTCCCGCAGATAATTTCTTATAAACCTCTGCATCGGTAGAAGGTTCTACCCTCACATTGACTCTTGTTGTCGTATAAACAGTCTCTTCTGCATAAACTACCGTATCCGGATTCAATACTGCCGGAACATGCTCTGTTTCCGTCTCTGTTTCTGTTTCCGTATCTACAACTTCTTCGGTGTCAATTACACTTTCTGTTGTTGGTACCTCTGTATTTGTTAATGTTTCTTCGGTATTCACATTCGCAACTGTATCGTCTTTTTTATCCTTCCCGCAAGCGGTCAGAAATACCAGACACATAACAAGCAACAGGCATACGGTAACTGCCGAGTGCCTGCTGCCCTTATGGAATGTGCTTCTTTCTGATGTTCTCATAGATTCCCTCACATTTCCCTATATCATCTTACTTATGAATCAAAGTTCCCTTTAATCCGCTGACGCCATCTAATGCTTCCTCCAAGTTGGCAATCAGTACGGAACGGACTGCAGAATTGCCGATGTAATCGATTGCTGCCTGAATCTTCGGAAGCATGGTTCCTTCTTCAAACTGCCCCTCGTCCATATACTGTTTTGCTTCTTCTACCGTCATCTCATCCAATGGCTGTTCATTGGCTGTGCCATAATTTAAACACACATGCTCAACACTGGTTAAGATAATGAGCTGGTCAGCGTCTAAAAGCTCTGCAAGTCTGCCTGCTGCAAGGTCTTTTTCAATGACTGCGCTGGCACCTTTTAGATTATTATCCTGCTCTAATACAGGAATACCGCCACCACCACAGGCAATTACTACCTGGTCTGCATCGGAAAGTGCACGGATGGCATCAATTTCTACGATGTCCATTGGCTTTGGAGCTGCTACGATACGGCGGTATCCTTCACCCTGTTTTACGGTATGGTTACCTTTCTTCTCCTCAGCTTCTGCCTCTTCCTCTGTCATGACACGGCCGATAATTTTGGTTGGATGATAAAATGCTTCATCGTATGGGTCTACGGTTACCTGTGTTAAAACAGTAGATACCGGTTTGTAAATTCCACGGTTTAATAATTCGGTACGAATGGCATTCTGCAAATCGTATCCGATATAGCCCTGGCTCATAGCAGAGCAGACAGACATCGGAGTAGCAGTATATTCCGGATAAATTCTTGCAAATTCAGCCATTGCAGTATGTATCATTCCCACCTGTGGTCCATTGCTGTGGGAAAGAACTACCTGACAGTCATCCTTAATATAATCTCCGATTGCTTTTGCGGTAAGCTTGGTTGCTTTCTTCTGTTCCGGAAGTGTTGTTCCCAATGCTTCATGTCCTAATGCAATCACAATTCTCTTCTTTTTCATGTTACAATCCTCCAATTCTATGCCCAAAGATTTTCCGGATAGACACCGTCTTTAATCAGTCCGCGGATGGAATCCACAACAAATGGTTTGTCCTCTAAATAAGTAACTCCAAACCAGCGGTCTGCTGTCTCATAAACTTTTACGGTTGCCTTATCCTGATTCAAAAGCAATTCCACAATATTTGGCAGCAGATACTCTTTCTTCATCGGATTGTCTTCAATATGTGCCAAGAACTCACGGAAGCCCTCTTCCAGATAATCAATAAAATCCGGATAGCCAGCCCACATGTTCATAGATACATTTACATCCGGGTGAATCCATTCTGCCACATCAGCTTCTTCACAATGTACTTTTCCTTTTTCATCGGCATAGATGCTGTGTGTCTCTAAAATTTTTTCAAGATAGCCACTCTTTTCATCTACCACACAGACACCACGGGTAACGGTTCCGTTATCACTCAGTGTGTTCTTCAGGATATATCCAGCCATTCCAAGGCGGAATCTTTCCTTATCCTCTTCATGATTTAACAGAAAATCATGCATCTTTACAAATGCTTCTTTTCCGTAATAATCATCTGCATTGATGACTAAAAATGGTTCCTTCACTACGCCTTTGCAGCATAATACTGCCTGTCCGGTTCCCCATGGTTTTGTTCTGCCTTCCGGCACTGTAAAGCCTTCCGGTATGTCATTGATATCCTGGAATACATAATCTACTTCTACCTGCTTTCCAATTCTGTTTCCAATGATTTCTTTAAAATCCGCCTCAATATCCTTGCGAATGATAAATACAACCTTGTCAAAACCTGCTTCCACCGCGTCATAAATGGAATAGTCCATAATAATCTCACCATTCGGTCCTACCGGCGCAAGCTGTTTGATTCCTTTACCAAAGCGGCTTCCGATTCCTGCTGCCATGATTACCAATGCTGTTTTTTTCATGTAAATTTCCTCCCATTATGCACTTTACATATTTTTCTGTATTATTTATGCATATATTTTACATGCATTTACTGTTCTTCATTTAAAGTACTGAGCTTTGCCGCCTGATCTGCTGCGATCAGACTGTCAAGGATCTCATCGAGGTCTCCTCCAAGGATCGCGTCCAGACGGTGCAGTGTCAGCTTGATACGGTGATCTGTCACACGTCCCTGTGGGAAATTGTAGGTACGGATCTTCTCGGAACGGTCTCCGGTACCGATCTGGCTTCTTCTTGCCTCAGCCTCTGCATCATGCTGCTTTGCAAGTTCCATCTCATACAGACGGGAACGCAGAACTTTCAGTGCCTTGTCTTTGTTCTTAAGCTGTGATTTCTCATCCTGACAGGAAATCACGATTCCGGTCGGGATATGGGTCAGACGTACTGCAGAGTCTGTAGTGTTGACACACTGTCCACCGTTACCGGATGCACGGAACACATCAAATTTACAGTCATTCATATCCAGATGGAAGTCAATCTCCTCTGCCTCCGGCATGATTGCAACGGTGCAGGTGGATGTATGGATACGTCCGCCTGATTCTGTCTCCGGAACTCGCTGTACACGGTGTACTCCGCTTTCATATTTCAGTCTGGAATAAGCCCCTGCACCATTGATCATAAAGGTAACTTCCTTAAATCCGCCGATTCCGTTCTCATTGAGGACGGCGTCATTCAGGAGATCGGCACGGGACTGACCGCGGAGGACGCCGTCGTTTACGACGCGAAGGGCTCTACGCTCATGCCCTGTCTCATCGACAGCCACGTTCACGTTTCCATCGCCGAGTGGGCGCCGCGCCAGAGCACGATGCAGTATCTGGACGCCTACGCCGCCTCCGGCATCACCGGCATCATTTCCGCCGGTGAGACCCATGTTCCGCACCGCCCCTCCGATCCCGAAGGCGTTAAGGCGCTCGCGGAGCTTTCGCATCGCATCTATTCGAGCTACCGTCCCGGCGGCGCGAAGGTGTATGGGGGTGCGATCATCCCCGTCATCGGTCTGACTGAGGAGGATTTCAAGCATCTGCACGATATCGGCGTCATCCACGCGGGCGAGTTCGGCCTCGGCAATGCCGTTGACCCGGAGACCGCCGGCCCCATGGCCGAGTGGGGACGCAAGCACGGCGTTCGCACGATGACCCACACGGGCGCAACGTTCCTCGCCGGCTCCACCGGCATGAACACCGAGCGCATTCTCGGCATCAAGCCGGACGTGATCTGCCACGTTGCCGGCGGCGGCATCCCCATCGACGGCATGCGCCGCTTCCTGGACGAGCTGCCGAACGCCATGATGGAGATCTGTGCGGTCAATCGCCCGTCGCCGAAATTCTGGCAGGCGCTCATCGACATGATGCGCGAGCGCAATGCGTTCAACCGCCTCATCCTCGGCACGGATACTCCGTCCGGCTACGGCATTTTCCCGCACGGCGTATGGGAGGTCATGGCGCTCCTGTGCGGCTACTGCGGCCTGGAACCGGAAATCGCCGTTGCGGCCGGCTCCGGCAACACTGCCGCCTGCTATGGCATCACGAGCAACACCATCAAGACCGGCTATGCCGCCGACATTATCCTCTGCGACGCTCCTCTCGGCTCGGCCTATGAGACCGCTGCCGACAGCCTGAAGGCCGGTGTCGTTCCGGGCGTGAGCGCCGTTTTCATGGACGGCGAGATCCTCGTTTCCGGCGACAAGGTCAACACGGCGCCCGCCAAGCGTGCCGCCGTCCGGCTCTGAGCAAGAAAGAGAGGTATTGACGGATATGAGCAAAACTTTGATCCACAACATCGGAACGATCCTGTCCGGTGATTTTGAAAACCCCATTCTGGTCGGGGATACCGTCTGCACCGACGGCGATAAGATCGTCTTTATCGGCAATCGCGCCGACGCGCCCGCGCTCGACTACACGCTCGACATCGACGCGAACGGCCTTACGCTCTGCCCGGGCATCATCGATGCGCACGCCCACCCGCCTCTTGCGAACTATCTTGAAGCCTATAAGGCTTATGACTGGGTAGACAACTACGCCGGTGCCGGCATCACGAGTCTTGTCAGCCTCGGCGGGCATACCTTCGCCGGTGCCGCCGGGGACGTCGTCTCCGCCAAGGCGCAGGCCATCTATTCCAAGTACTACTGGGATCACAACCGCCCCTCCTTCGCCAAGATTCACGCCGGAACGGTGATGCTCCAGCACGGCATGACCGATTCCGACTTCGCGGAGCTTGCCGCGCAGGGCGTCCACGTTGTCGGCGAGATCGGCATGAGCGATGTGAAGGACGTGGAGGAGGCAGCGCGCCTCGTCGCGATGGCGAAGGCTCACGGCTTCGTCACCACGCTCCACTGCGCCGCACGTTCGTGCC
>OGUN01000866.1_pt1 | contig 23952 bp, 15 predicted proteins | sample 1553621 | NCBI WGS metagenome assembly OGUN01 (sample SAMEA2580300, study PRJEB22360) | human gut metagenome | biome: human gut; feature: human-associated habitat; material: faeces | place: Denmark | collected 2008/2010
CCGCTCGGCAATGTTCAAATAAATTTGACATTGCCCTCGCTTATTCGTATCTTTGTCCTATTGTTTTATCCGGCGGAGCCTCGCCGGCCGGTGCCGGCGGAAGGGGATGCCGTTCAATGAAATCGAACGATGCGTAAAGGAGTGATAGTGTTGATCGCGGCGCTGGGCTGCCTCTGGTGCGGGGCGGATGCGTCGGTGCTGACGTCCGGCGGCCGGACCCATTTCGATCGGGGGCGCGAGCTCTATGCATTGGGGCGCTGGGCCGATGCCAGGGAGGAGTTCGCCGCAGTCTGCGGTGCGGTTCCGCAGACGGAATCGTCGCTGTGTGTCGAGGCCGACTATTACATGGCGATGTGCGCCATGGAGTTGAAAGAGGCGGGGGCCGAGGCGCGGCTCGCCGAGTTCCTGCGGCGGAATCCCGAATCGGTCCATGTCAACGACGTGGAATTCGCCCTCGCGTCGCTTCTGTGTACGGCGGGGCGTTACGACGAGGCGCAGCGGGCTTTCGGCAAGGTCGACTACGCAACCTTGTCGCCCGAACACCGCCAGCAGTACGACATCCGCATGGGGTACATCCGTTTCCAGCAGGGCGATTACGACGATGCGCTGCGCTATTTCCGCCGCATCCCCTCGCCGAGCGAATATTCGGATCATGCGCTCTACTACATCTCCTATATCGCCTATGTTAGGGGCGACAACGCCATGGCCAGAGCCGGATTTACGGAGTTGAGCCGTTCGGCGGCCTACGGCGCCGTGGCGCCGTTCTATCTGTTGCAGATCGAGTTCAACGAGGGTAATTACCGCTATGTGGTCACGACGGGCGGCTCGCTCATCGACCGTGCGGCGGGCGAACGCCGCACCGAGTTGGAGCGTATCGTGGCCGAGGGGTGGTTTCATCTGGGCGATTACGGGCGTACGGAGGAGTTCCTCGACGCCTATCGGCGCAGCGGCGGTGAGATGGGGCGCAACGAAAACTACCTGCTGGGTTACAGTCTCTATCGGCAGGCGCGTTACGACGAGGCGCGGCCCTGTTTGCAGCAGGTCTGCGGAGCGGACGACGCGCTGACGCAGAACGCCTCCTATCATCTGGCCGACTGCTATCTGCGCGGCGGCGACAAGCAGCGCAGTCGTTCGCCATGGCGGCCAACGAGGCGTTCGACGCCGCGATCGCCGAGGACGCTCTGTTCAACTACGGCAAGTTGCAGTACGAACTGGGCGGCGGCCTCTTCAACGAGGCGATCCACGTGCTGAACCGTTACATCGCGCAGTATCCGACGTCGGAACGCGCCGTGCAGGCGCGTGAGCTGCTGATCGCCGCCTACTACAATTCGCGCAATTACGAAGCGGCCTACACGGCGCTCAAACACTATCCTTCGCCCGACGGCAACCTGCGTGCGGCGTTGCAGAAAATCGCCTACTTCCGCGGACTGGAAGCCTATTCGCGCGGCGATCTGGACGGCGCGGCGCAAAGCCTCTCGGAGTCGGCCGCGATCAACGTCAGCCCCAAGTACGGGGCGCTGGCCCGGTTCTGGCTGGGCGAGATCGCCTTCGCACGCGGCGACTACGCCGAGGCCGAACGCCGCTACAAGGAGTATCTGCACCGTGCGCCTCGCACCGAGGACGAATACGCCAAGGCGCATTACAACTTGGGTTATTGCTATTTCGATCGGGGCGACATGTCGAACGCCTATGCCTCGTTCGCTCGGTTCAACCAGCTCTATTCCGCGGCCGACCGTTATAAGGCCGATGCGCTCAACCGCGAGGCCGATGCACGTTACTCGCTGCGGCAGTTCTCCGCAGCGCTGGCGACCTACGAAAAGGCGGCGGCCGTCGGCACGAACGAGAAATATTACGCCGATTTCCAGCGTGCCGTGACGCTGGGCATTCTCGACCGCGGGCCGCAGAAGATCGAGGCACTCCAACGAATCATCGCCGCCGACCGGGGCGACTACGTCGACGACGCCACCTACGAACTGGGACGCACCTACATCGCGTCGGAGCGCTACGACGACGGTGCGAAGGTGTTGTCGAAGTTCGTCGAGGAGAATCCCCATTCGCCCTTCTTCACGCCGGCGCTCTCCGATCTGGGATTGGCTTACCTCAATCTGGGTCAGCCGGAACTGTCGCGCCGCTGCTACGAGCGCGTCGTCGAGTCGGCGCCCGGTTCGGCCACGGCGCGCGACGCCTTGCAGGGCATCCGCGAGATCTACGTGGCCGACGGCAATGTCGACGGCTACTTCGCCTACGCCGAGAAGGCCGGCGTGGAGTGTGATACGAGCGTCATGGCGCGCGATTCGCTGTCGTTCGCCGCAGCGCGCAAGATCTACCTTTCGGGCGATACCGCTACCGCCGAGAAGTCGTTGAGAAGCTACCTGCGGAACTATCCGAAGGGGTATTATACCGACGATGCGCTCTTCTATCTGAGCGATTGCCATCTTAAAGCGAAACAGACCGATGCGGCGATCGAGACGCTGAGCGAGCTGGCCGCCCGCCCGACCAACCAGTACTCGGCCAGGACGCTCGGTACGCTGTCGAAGCTGACCTCCGAGGCAGGCCGTCACGCCGAAGCTGCGAAGGCCTACCGTGCGTTGTACGACGTCGTGCAGACCGCCGACGAGCGGGCCGCCGCTGCGACGGGTTACTTCCGCTCGGTGGAGGCCGGAGGCGACGATGCGGCGACGCTGGCCGCCGCCGCGGAGGTGGAGGCGCTGCCCGATGCCGGCACGACGGCGCAGCGCGAGGCGAAATTCGCCCGTGCGACGATCCTGCGGCGCGGAGGGAAGCAGGCCGAGGCGCTGCCGCTCTACCGCGAGCTGAGCCGTGAGGTCAGGACGGCCGAGGGTGCCGAGTCGGCCTACCGCGTGATCGAGGCGACGCTGGGCGGAGGCGATGCGGCCGCGGCGGAGACGCTGATCTTCGCCTTCGCGGAGAAGGGTTCGCCCCATGCCTACTGGGTGGCGAAAGCCTATATCGCCCTGGGCGACATCTACGCCGGACGCGACGACTCGTTCCAGGCGCGAGCTACCTATCAGAGCATTGTCGACGGATATTCGCCGGCCGACGACGGCATCGTCGCCGAGGCGAAGGCGCGGATCGAAAAATTGAAGAAATAGCCATGAAAAGAGTTCTTATCCTCTCTGCCGCCGTGCTGTTTTGCGGTGTGCCGCTGCGGGCGCAGGTCACCAAGCAGGTCGAGGTGACCAAGGTCTACGTTCCCGAGGTGTCGAAGGCCGTCAAGCTGCCCATCGTGCCTGATATGACCGACACGGTGCGTCTGCGGCCCGAAATCGACTATACCGTCACGCCGTCGGCGCTGGCGACCAATCTCTCGACCGAGCCGTTCCGTCCGGCGTCGGTGACCTACTGGGAGTTCAACCGTCCGCGGCCGCTCTATCTGAAAGTCGGCGCCGGAGCGCCGCTCAACTCGGTGCTCGATCTCTATGCCTCGACGCAGAATCCCGGTACGGGCTACGCCGTCGGCTACCTCAATCACACCGGCGACTGGGCCGAGATCCGCAACGATTTCGGCGTGCGCCCTGTCTCGTGGCGGATGCACAACCGCATGGGCGCCGCGGCGGGCAAGTACCTCGGCCGCCGTCTGCTCGAAGGCAAACTCGACCTGACGAACCGCGTCTACCATAATTATGGGTTCGACGGGGCGGAGGCGTTGTGTACTCGTTACGGGAACGACGGTGCGGCGTCTTATTATCCCTTCACCAAGGTGTCCAACGATCGGCAGCATTACGACGACGCCATGCTCCATGTGCGCATCGGCGACGATTTCACCGACCTGAGCCGCTTCAACTTCAACGTCGAACTGCGCGGCGGATATTTTCTGAACGTATTGCAGATGCAGCCGGTTTACTATGACTGGGGAGTCGATCGAGACCGTTATCATGAATTGTCGGGCGGCGGCGGTATCCGATTGGCCAGGGCGTTCGGTCTGCACGAGTTCGAGTTCAAAGCCGATTTCGACGGTGCATGGCGCAATATGCTCGGTTACGGTTCGACACAGTTGCTTTTCGGACTGCATTACGCCTACCGGCACGATAAACTCCGCTGGTCTGTCGGGTTGGATTATGTGCGCGACGGAGCGGAGCAGGAGAAGATCGTCGGAAGCGATCTCTCCGATCCTCACGCGGTGTACAAGGAATCGCAGACCGAACATGAGAACCGGTTCCTCCCTGCCGCTTCGATCGCCTACGATCCGGCCGACGGCAAGTTCATGCTTTATGCCGAGTTGACCGGCAAGGTGCGCCGCAACGATATGCGGACGCTGAGCCGGTTGAATCCCTATGTCAATCCGGCGTCGATCGTCCCCAATACCGAGGAGCATCGCGTGGCGGGCGGTATCAAGGGTGCAGCGGGACACGGCCGCTTCTCCTATAATCTCTATGTCGGTTATACGCACGAAAAGAATGCATTGCAGTGGGTTGCCCGTTTCATCCCGAATAACGTTCGCGACGAACGGGCCGATGTCGGTTATATGTCGTTTTACATCCCCTATACGATGACCTTGAAGGATCTTTCGCTCAATGCCGAATTCGCGTGCCGCCCGTCGAGCCGCTTTACGTTCGACGGTGAGCTGCATATGCATTCGTTCAAGGGGGCGGAGGATGTCTACTACAATAATAATCAGCCCTATACGCTGGCATACGGTCGTCCGCAACTGACGGCGCGTCTGCGCGGCGAGTATCGTGCACGTAAGGTGTCGTTGGAGGTGGAGGCGCAGATGCAGAGCGTGCGCCATTGGACGACTTATACATCCGTCAACGAGAAACCCTCGGAGCCGGATTCGGATTCAGGGTTGAACCTCGGTCGTCGCGTTATCGGCCTCTACGATTTCAAAGTCCCCGTCACGGTCGACCTTGCGGCGCGGTTCAACTGGTTCCTTTCGCGCAAGGTGACGCTCTTCGCCGAGGGTCGCAACCTCTGCGATGCGAAGCTCTACGACTGGGCCTATTACCGCGATTACGGCGTGGGCTTTACCGCCGGCGTGAAGTTGCAGTTCTGAGCGGCGGCGGTGCCTGCACGGGGCCGGAGAGGGCGTAAAACCGGCGGTGACGTTTGGCAGCGGGCGGTTTCCCGGATACCCCGACGGTCTGCGTTGCGATTCGGGGCGGCAATCGGCGACGGAACGTCCGCAAGGACAGGAGTGCCGTTTGCCGGACAGCGGTTGTCTTTTGGATATGAAAATCCCGCATGGACGATTCCATGCGGGATTTTCGATCGATTCGCCGGAAGGATTTACTTCGTGAAGTAGCCTTCGGCCGGCGTCGGGTCGGCCGAAACTTTCACGCCGTCGATGCAGGCGTTTCCGCCGACTTCGCCCATGTAGGGCAGTTTGGTCCACGTTGCCGCCATGTAGGTGTGGTGGCGGTCGGCATCGGCGATGGTGCAGGAGCCGCCGACGGTACATTTTTCCAAATTGACGTTGTTCACATCGCCGGCGAAGGGTGCCGAGCTGTAACAATAATGACCGGTCTCGGGATAGTATGCGGCATAGTTCGGGTCGTCTCCCCAGCAATACTGGTCTTTATGCGTGATCGAGATATTCTCGACGCTGCAATTTCGGATCGTATTGTAGTCCGCCGCAGGCTTCTGGGGCTGAATCGTACCCATGAAACCGCCGATGGCGTATCCTGCCGTGAGCGTAGCGTCCTTTACCGAACAGTTCTCGACCGTCGCCGTCGCATTCTGCCGCGAGGTATTCGTCCATACGCCGACCAGCCCGCCTATGCGATACATGCCCGGGGCGTGGATCGTCACGTTTTCGACATGGCAGTCCGAGACATTGGTATCGCCGCCCATGCAGCCGACCAGCGCTCCGACCCATTTTCCCTGAATCTCGGCATCGTCGTTCAATGGGATCGCTACGTTTTTCAGCGTCAGCTCCCTGATCGACGCCTCCTTGCCCAACGTCTTGCCGATGAATCCTTTGGCGTCGGCAACGATGTCGACGTTGAGGTTGGAGACGGTGTGGCCCGTTCCGTGGAATTCGCCGTAGAAGGCGCATTTGTCGACGCCGCTCAGTGTATAGGAGTGGTTCTGGCAGCCCATCGGTGTCCACGGCTTGTTGTTCAGGTCGATGTCGTTCATCAGGTAAACCTGTGCATAGCGCCCCTTGGCTTCGAGGTAGAGGTAATTGCCGCTGTTGATCTGGTCGGCGATCCACTTCAACTCGGCCGCTTCGTAAATGGGGTAGTCGCCGTCGGCATCAGCGGCCGGTGCGTAAACTGAGCTGCCGTCCCAGACCGTTGCCGGAAGCACTTTGGCCCCCTCTTTTCCCGATACGGTCACACCCGGATCGACGTTGACGACGTTGTCCGTCGAATTATCGTAGCAAACCATGAAGTTCAGGCGGGCGGGGTATTCCGTCGATCCGACTTCGATCAGCCGTGTGGAGCCTTTCAGCTCGACGGTGTTGTGCAGCGAGCGGATGTCGATGGAATACTGGTGGTTGGTCGCCGTCTGCGGTTTGTTGTAGGAGTAGATTTCGGAGTCGGCGACCGTCACCGTATTGCTGTGGGACGTTGCGACGGCACGATCCAGAACGACCGTGGCGAAGTCCTCCGTCGGGCCGCCGAAATAGTTGCGGCCCACGAGCGTCGAACGGTTGACGCGGAAGATGCATTTCTGGCCGTGGACGTTGAGGGCGGCGCGGCCGTCGAGCCGCGAGTCGTCGATCGCGACGTCGACCGGTTCGGTGATTCCGGCGATATTGATGCCGTAGAAGAATCCTTCGATGCAGGAGTTGTTCCGCAGGGCGATGTTCACCTTGCCGCCCGTCGAGCCGACGGAGATGCCGCGCGGATAATAGTTGCCGTCGGCCACGCGCGAGGTGAAATATTTGATTTCATCGGCCGTGTATTCGCGGTTTCCGATCGCCGTCTGCGACGTGCGTGCCTGCGTGTTGTCGAACGTGATGTAGGACGTGTCGCTCGTCGCACGGGTGTTGACGACGCTGACGGCACGGCAGTCGGTACCCAATGCGATGATTTCGGAGTTCGAAAGGGTTACGTCGGGATTTGCTCCGTCCAGGCAGTTTACGGCATAGGTTTTCGCTGCGTTGCAGACGAGTTTCACGCCGTCGAGCGTCAGTTTGACGTTATCGCCGGAGACCATTACGGGGTGCTCCTTTTCGGGCGATACGATCAGGTTGGCGATCGTCACGCTGGCTTCGACGCAGACCTGCTTGGTCGTCGTCCCTCCGCCGAAATCGAGCGTTCCGGCAGGTTTCTCGATCAGGATATGGTCGCAGCGGGTGTCGGCGAGCGTGCGTTCGACCTCATCCTGGGCGTCGATGCAGCGGATGATCTTGCCCGTCCCTTCATTGACGATCTCCCCGACGGTTCCGTAGATCTTGACGTTTCCTTTTTTGACGGTCAGCGTCTCGATGACCGTATTTTTGGCTACGATCAGCGTGTTTTCGGCCGTGGTGGCTTCGACGGCCGTATAGGAGCCTTCGAGCGAAACGGTCAGGTTGGGCGTGTCGACGATCAGCGAAGCCGTGGTCTCCATCTCCACCGAGAGCGTCTCGGGAAGCTCCTTGTCCGAAGTCGTCTTCTCCGAGATCGTCAGGTCGGTCGAAACGGGTTGTTCGATCTCGACCGACGTGGAGGTTCCGTGTCCGAACGCATTGGGAATTTCGAGGGTCGAAGGTGCCGTCAGGTCGGTCGTGGAGGTGATTGTCACTCCCGACGTTCCCTTAGACAACGCTTCGTTGGCTTCCTCGATCGAAGTGACGGGAACCGAATAGGTGAACGCTTTGACCGTTACGAGCTTGTTGGGGCGTGTCGTGAGCGGTGAGGCGTACTCTTTGACCATCGGTTCGGCGTTGTCGTCGGTGTATACCTTTACGGTGATACCCTTCGTGAACTCGACGCCGGCCGGCAGCACGAAATAAAACTCTGTCGCCGAGGCGTCGTTCAGCGCAACCGGTTCGGAGCAGGTGAGCGTAAGCGTCGTCTCCGTACCGGAGAACTTCATTTCGGGGGTCTCTCCGACGAAATCGATCGTGTAATCGCCGGCCAGCGCTTCGCCGTTGTTGCCGGTCAGTTCGATTTTCGTCACGTTCTTCTGCCCCGTCACCTGGAATTTGAGTACGGTGCCTATCGTGCGGAATGCCAGACGGCTGTAATCGGCGCCCGACGTGGCCATCGGGCAGAGTTCGGTGGCGAAGCTTTTCGTAACAAAGGTCTGCACAGCGGGGATCGAGAGTCCCGATACGACGCTGCCTTCCAGCACCGCATGGGCGGAATAGGGATAGTAGGCGTAGAATACCTCGGCCTCGGAACCCGAGGGATCGGTCGGATCGCCCGTGAAATCGGCCGAAGTGGTGCCGCCGGCCGTCGTCGTGAAGGGTGCGTTGACGAACTTCGTACCGCAGAACAGTCCGAGGCGGTCGTTCGATTTCCAGAGGACGTCGTTGCCGGAGAGTTCGGTTCGGGTTTCGTTGATGGATGCGGTCAGTTTGACGGAACCTTGTACGGAAGGTGCGGAGTCGGTCGTCGCGTCTTCCGAACATTGGGTAAAGGAGAGCAGCAGAGTCGCGGCTCCCAGAAATTGGACGAATCTTTTCATGACGGGAAACTTTTTTCGGTTACTCGTAAGATTCGTCTTCGAGCGGCGCGTTGGAGTTGGGTTCCGTGGCCGCGAATCCTTTTTCAATCGATACGGTTGCGATTGTCAGCTCCGGGGCTTCGTAATTTCCCCCCCCCTGCTGAAACGGGGTTTTGTAATTATTAGTAGTCATGTGTGTAGAAATTAAAGTGTTGTATACGACTGCGAAGTTACTGAAAAAGTCGTTTCGTTCGCTCCGAATTTCGACTTTTTTCTTGTCGAATGCTTCGAAAACCGTACTGATTGTTAAAAATCTATGGGGATGAACGGTCTTCTCGGCCGAAAAACGAAAAAACCGGAAGCTGGAAAGCTTCCGGTTCGGTTGACAGCGGACGTCGGGAGTTACAGCTCCTCGATGTCCTTGTAGCTGCTGACGAGCAGCTGGTAGGTGATGAACCCGCCCGTGCGGGACGAGTATTTCGTGTAAATGGCCGTAATGTTCACCATGGCGTTGTCGGCGGGCAGCTCTTTGAGGGCGAACCGTGCATAGCCGCTGACGCGGACGACGTAGCTGCCCGATTCGAGCGACGTGGGCGTCGTCTCGTAGGTGAAGAGCGACGAGCCGTAGTACTTGGTGTTGTCGTAATTGTAGGCCCACGTGATCGGCAGCCCCTCGTCCTGGTAGTACTTGTTGGTGTAGACGCCGTTGACGTTTTCCAGATAGTTGGGGTAGGTGTTGCTGTCGACGGTCGTATAGCTGCTGCGAAGCCCCTCGAAACGGATCAGACAGCCTTGCAGAGCCTCTCGTTGCTCTGCCGTGCCAAGAACGGTTTTGTAGTTCTCTTTATTCACGACCGTGACGTCGGCCTCCGTGATCGTGTCGAGTTCGCCGCGGTAGACGTACTGCTGAACCATCTCCGTGGTGGGGATGTTCGAGTTGCCCGAAGCCGAGAAATCGTGCTCGCTTGGAGTGTCGTTGGGGAAGGTGCCGTCCGGTTCGAGCGCGGGCGCGGCACCCAGACTCAGCATATAGCGGTAGCTGGCCAGCGAAAGCCCCTGCGCCTTGACGTAGACGATCTGTCCCAGCGGATAGTTGACGTAGTTGTCGTTCATGAGGCGCAGCTCGATGGCCTGTTCGCCGTCGTAGATGTAGAGCGACTTGTAGACGTTGCCCTCGGCGTCGGACGAGATGACCTTGCCCTTGATGACGACGTCGTCCTCGATCACCACTCGGCGGCCGAGACCGTTGGCGTCATGGCCCCATTTCTCGTAGAATTTCGCTTTCAGGTCCTTGATCGAAATGATCTCGGCGCCCGTCTCCGTGAAGTCCTTGTCCGTGTAGACCTTTGCCGGCGCCGGATTGTCGAAATCGTTGTAGCAACCGGCCAGAACGATTCCGACGGCGAGCGTCAGGGCTATTTTCAGGATGTTGTTCATAATTCTTGCTCTTTAATTCGTTTGTTTTCATGTCCCATTTCCCGCCTCGGCATATCCCGGACTTCGTTCGGCTCTGCGCTCGGCTTGACGAAATGGTCAGCCGTTAGAAACGGAAATAGACATTCAGGTAATAGGTCGTCCCGAACATGTAGAAATATTTCGGATCGAACCGTTCGTAGGAGGTCACCAGACTGGTGTTCGACTCGTCGGCCTTGATCTTGTTCAGACGCATCTGCTCGTAGCCGCCCGTCTTGATATCCTGGTTGTTGAGGATGTTCTTCACTTCGAGGCTGAAACCGAGCGTGTAGTTGCGCTTGATGTACCAGTTCTTGCCGAGGCTGGCGTTGAGCACGAAGGCCGAGTCAAATTTCTCCTGTGCGCGCATCGTGCGGATCATCTCGGCAGTCTCGGCGTTGGTCGCTCCGGCGCGCAGTACCTCGTCGGTGCGGAACAGCGGGTTCATCGACAGGTAGTTGTTGTCGTAGAAATTCAGATCGGCCGATGCGAACCAGTTGTTGTCGCTGCGGTACGACAGGCCGACGTTGACGGCCGTCTGCGGCGTGCTCTCCACGCGCATGTCCTTCCAGTAGACGATGCTGCTGTCGACGTCCGAGAGGATTTTCGAACTGTTGTCGGCCAGCTGTACGAACGTGGGGTTCGAGTCGTAGGTGTACTGCCCGACGCTTACCGCCCCGTTCAGGCTGAGACCCATGTAGAGCGGAACGGTCATACCGAATTCCAGACCGAAGAACTTCTTGTCGATGCCGCTGATGGCGAAGTTGACGAACGTCGATTGCAGGTCGTCGTAGTAGGAGATGATGTCGGTCTGGTCGTGGATCATGGTGTAGTAACCCGACAGACGCGCCTTGATGCCGCGGTAGCTGAGGTTGTACGATGCGTCGACGCCCCAGATTTTCTCGGCTTTGAGACCCGGCGTCACCTCGTTGCGCGTGCGCGGCGAGATGAAGGCGTTCTGGAACGTCGGGGCGTTCTGCAATGCTGCGGCGTTGAACTCGACCGAATGCGCCGCTGAGAAGCGGTAGGCGAGGTTCAGCTTAGCCTGATAGGTGAAGTAGTCGAGCGCCTCGGAGTTGCCGAACGAGTTGGCGGGGTAGGTTCCCTTCCGATAGCGGCCGTCGCGCCACATCGTCACCTGGCCCACTTCGCCGCCGATCGTACCGTCGAGTCCGGCGATGTTGAAGTTGTACATCGCCCACAGTTTGGCCTGACGGACGTTGGCGTAGTAGTCGTAACCGAACTTGTCGCCCTCCTCCACGCGGCGGGCGTGGCCGTGCTCGTAGTAGTAGTGGAGGTCGTTCTGCTTCTCTTCCTCACCCACGAAGTCGCGCTCGGCGAACTTGTCGATGTCCACCCAGTAGTCGCCGCCCAGCAGGTCTTTCACCTTGTCGTAGTATTCAGTGCGGTTCCAGCGGTAGAGGATGCCTGCGACGAGGCGCGAATTGTCGCGGAACGTGCGGGCGATCTGCGCCGTGAGGTTCAGGTCGAGCTGGTCGGTGTGGCGCTCCTCGATCATGTAGTTCGAGCGGTGTCCGGCGCCGTAGGTCCCTTCGTCGATCTCGCCGCGGTAGTTGGTATCGTAGAGCCGGTCCCAGTTGATCTGACGGGTGTCGTAGCTCGTACGCCACAGCTCGGCGATCTGGGCCGCATTCGAGAACTGGTTGTTGGCCATGTAGTAGCTGGGCAGGTTGCGGTAGTAGTCGGGACGCGGGTCGGCACCGCCCTTCCACGTGAGGGCCGAGTAGCCGTTCGTACCGAAGCGGAACGAGGCCGCTGCGTCGATCTTCGTGCGGTCGTCGGGCGTGTTGGTGTAGTTGACGACCATCAGCGGCTCGTGGTTGTTGCGCACGCGGGCGTTGCGTTTCTTGCCGTCCTGATAACCCCAGTTGGGATTGTAGTAGTTGTTGCCGACCAGGTCGTAGACCTCCTGCGTCGAAGCCTGCTGCGCTCCGCGCTCGGTCGGAGCGCCGAGGATCGTGAACGCCAGCCGGTTGCGCTCGTTGAAGCGTTTCTCCACCGATCCGTAGTTAGCCGAAGCAGTTGTAGTAGATGCCGTTGACCCAGTCGTTGCCGCCCTGTCGCGTCGATACGGAGAAGGCATACGACCAGCCGTTGTCGAGCAGACCGGAGGCGTAGGAGACCATCGCACGGAAACGGTACATCGAATTGCCGTTGACCAGGCTCACGCGCAGGCCCTTGCGGATCTGCGAGGCCGTGGCGTTGATGTTGGTCGTCCCGCCGATGCCGCCCAGTCCGTAGTCGGCGGCCTGCAAACCGGTGGTATTCTCCTGATTGCGCGTGGCGTCGTTCAGACCGCTCCACAGCGACCACGGCGTGTAGCCCGTCAGGGCGTCGTTGAGGCGGATGCCGTTGAAATAGACGTTGGTGTACTGCGAATCGTAACCGCGCAGGTTGAAACGCATCTCGCCGAACTTGTAGGAGGCGATGTTGTTGAAGACGTCTTTCGACGAGGAGAGCGACGAGGGCAGCGACTGCGTGTCGTTGGCCGTCTCGGTGTCGAACTCCGCGAAGATCGAGTCGTCGAACGCCTCGGTATAGACGGGTACCAGCGCGATCGAACGGACGTCTTTCGTGAGCTTGTCCACGCGAACCTTGATTTCGAGCGGTTCGTAGTCGTCGGCTTCGAACGTGAGGGTGTAGTCGCCCGAAGCCACGTCGTCGAACCGGAACCGCCCCTCGGCGTCGGAGGTCGCCTGTCGTTCGCCGGGGGTGAGGGTGATCTTCACCTGCTCGATGGCTGCGCGGTCGCCGCGAGAGACGACTTTTCCCTTGATGCCGCTGCCTTGTGCGAGGGCAGGGAGCGTCGCCATCGTCAGAAGCAATGTGAGTAAATGCTTTATTTTCATAATGAATCGATTTATTTGGCAATGTAGATGAATACCGGCAGGTGGTCCGAGAATCCGCCCTGGAAATTGTTGCCTACGAAGGTACGCAGCGGATAACCCTTATACTGCCCCTCCTGCTGGATGAGGTAGGAGGGTTTGAAGATATTGCCGTAGAATTTGGTCTTTTTGTACGGGTCCTTGACGAGTTTCAGTTTGCCGGCGGAGCCGGTAGCGAGGTTCTCCGAAACGACGATATTGTCGAAGAGGTTCCATGCGTCGCGGTAGGCGAGCGTTCCCAGACCGGCTTTGAGCATGTCGGCGAAGGGTGTGTAGAAATCGCCCGGCTGCAACTCCTTGATCTTGGCCTTGGCGCCCAGATGGACTTCGACGCTCTCGTCGGTCGGATCGTCGTTGAAGTCGCCCATGGCCACGATCTTGGTGGCGGGGTTGACTTTGAGCACCGAGTCGGCGATCGCACGCATCTGTTCGGCCGCGGCGTTGCGCTTGAAGGCCGATGCCGCCTGTCCGCCCAGCCGCGAGGGCCAGTGCGCGACCATGAAGAGGAAGGGCTCGCCGTCGATCGTTCCCCACATCGTCACGATGCCGCGCGTGCGCCAGTTGGGCAGCGAGGCGATCCGCACGGGGATGTCGGCGCTGCCTTCGAGTTTGAAGACATCCGGACGGTAGAGGAACGCCACGTCCACGCCGCGCAGGTCGGGCGAGTCGTAGTGGCAGATCGCATAACGTGCCGGAAGGAGCTTGCGCGTCGATGCGATGTCTTCCAGGATCGAGCGGTTCTCGATCTCCGAGACGCCGATCACCGCCGGATAGTTGCGGTCGATGGCGGCGATGTCGAACAACACGCGCTCCATGTTGCGGAGTTTCTTGTCGTACTTGGCCGTATTCCACCGCTTCGCACCGTCGGGAAGGAACTCTTCGTCGTTGGTTTCGGGGTCGTCAATGGTGTCGAAGAAGTTCTCCATGTTGTAGAACATGATCTTGTGGGGCTTCTGCGCGAAGCACATCACCATGACCGACGCCAGCACCGCTGTGATTATCAGTTTCTTTCTCATGATTCGAATTGTTGAATTTCATTCTTCGTTTTCTCGTCCCGGCATGGCTCGGACGGCGTCCGGCTCTGCGCTCGGCTTGTCGAAAACGCGGTTAAAATCCCCATTGTTCGGGGCTGTTCTGTGCCTTGACCGAGGCGTCGGCGTCGGGGAAGAAGGTAAATCCCGTCTCTTTCTCGATCTCCGCCACGCTGCGGCAAAGTTGCCTGCCGAGCTGCTGTCCGTTTTCGTTGGCGACCCAGAATCCGATGGCTTTCAGTTCCGAGGCCTTGCAGTCGGCGATCCGCTTGCCGGTCGCGCCGTCGCGCGTGCGCAACAGCACCTTGAAGTAGTTCGTGGGAACCGGACAGACGTTTCCGGCCTTGTCTTTCGTCGATTCGTCGAGGTTGGCGAAATAACATCCCGTGACGACGTAGAGCGTATCCGGGCAGACGTAACTGCGGACTTTCGCTTCGAGCGCTGCCCACATGTTCTGGTTGAACTGGCCGCGCTGCGGCGTCATGTTCGATGCGTAGAACGTCTGCTTGTTCATCTCCTCGACGGTCGTGCGGTCTTTCGACGGAATCTGGTGACCGCGGTTGTAGACGTTGCCGTTCTGATAACCGCCCAGCCAGAGTGCAGGCTGGTACTGCTGCGGAATCTTCGGATCGGGCGCCCATGCTTCGCTGCGGTCCAGCGATCCGATGTACGAAGCGTGCAGCGGATAGGCCACCCAATGCGCCACGCGCAGTTTCTTGTCGAAGCAGAGCGAGTAGTTGCGCACGGTTTTCAGGTTCATCTTGGCATAGTGGGCCGCATAGATATAGTCTGTCTCCTCCTTGCCGGCAGGCAGCTCGGGCCACTGTTTCGGCGTGTCGTAGGGATTGTCGGTCGCATTGGGCGCCAGCTGCGTCAGCTCGAAGTCGTAGGGTGCCGAACCGTCGTCGAAAGCGATCGTGAAAGTCGCTATGCGGCTTTGCGCCGAGGCGTTGGCCTTGTAGTAGAAGAACAGCAGGTTCTCGCCGCTGTCGACCGTCCCTTGCCGCTGCCGCCCTGCGGCCGAAAAGTCGCGGGCGCTCAGCGAAAGCCAGTCGCCGCTGGTGATCGTAGCCGTGTAGTTCAGCTGTCCGCTGCCGGAGACCTCGACGATCACGCGCAGCGAAGCGGTCTCCTCGCCGCTTGCGATCTGGCCGCCGACGATCGACGACCGTTCCAGTTCGCACGACTCCACACGGGCTGTCGCCGCATCGCCGTCGCTGTCGCCGCAGGCGGCGAAAAATACTGCGACGGCCGGAGCCACTGTCGGAGGAGGTGTGTCTGCATAGTCATTCGAAACGGATAGGAATCGCCGGCGGCGTTACCCGCCGGCGATCGTTGTCAACTCAGTTTTTCTTGAAGAAGCAGAATCCTTTGCCGTAGGATGCTTGTACATAAGGGCGCAGGAACCGGCTCGATGCGCTGTTTGCGCACATCATATAGATGGCGGGGTAGTTGAATGCCTGTCCGTCTACCGTTCCCGATGCGTTCGTCGTGGCGATTACGCCACTGGCATCCTCCGTGAATGTCCAGGGCTGTGCCGGAGCATCGGCCAAAACGAGTCCCTGTTTGGGCTTTCCGTTGTCGATAATGCCCGTACCGATCAGGTATTTGTCGCCCTGCTTGATGTTGAATCCGTCGGCTACGGCTTCGAACGTGAATTCGATAGCTGTATAATTACCGCTTGTCAGCGACAGTGTCTTTTTGGTTTCGTCATACGTGTAAGCGGCGGTGAATCCTTGACCGTAATCGGTGAATCCCGTAACCAGTTGAAGACCGTAAGTTCCGCCCGGCTCGCAGCCGATGAAACCCGTCATGCCGTTGACGAGCTCGGCCACTTTCGTGATCTTGTCGTAGGTATCGCCTGCTGGTTCCGAACCGCCGGCGGCAGCCTGCGTGACGGCGACGGTCTTCGCTGCGACTTTGGTCGCGCCGCCGTCGTTGGTCAGATAGACCGTGACCGTGGCGTTGCGTGCGCTGCCGGTGTTCTCGGTCGGGGTGACCGTGACGGTCGTGCCCGCTGCCGATGCGGCGAAGTTGGCTGCGTCGGAGGACGAGGTGCCTACCGTGTAACCGTCGGCGTTGGCCACGGTGCAGGCGATCGTCTTGGCCTGATCCTTCGCCGCGAACGACAGCGAGGTCGGATTGACGCTCAGCGTGGGCTGCACGGGCGTGCTGCCGCCTCCCTCGCCGTAGAAGAGTTCGATCTTGGCGAACTGGCAGTTTTTCTTCGTGACGGTGATGCGGTAGGAGGTGTTGGCTACCGTGCCGCTCAGGTCGTAGGTTGCTTCGCCCTTGCCGACTACTTGCGACAGGCCGCCGGCGATGTCGGCGCCTGCCGTGTCCGTGATCGCGGCTTCGCTGTCGCCCGAAGCACCGCTGGCGCCGGTCAGGATGACCTTCGAGAGCGCCTTGCCGCTGATGGCGGGCAGTTCGATGTAGGCGCCGGTCGTGCCGATGAAGAAGGCTTCGTAAACCGTTTCGGGTTTTGTCTCGGCGTTGTAGTTGTTGTAGAACCAGTAGAACTTGCCGTCGGCGCTGGCCTTGATATGATAGGTGTAGCCGTCGATGGTATAGGTGCCCTCCGTTGCGGACGAGGAGTCGTCCTTGTCGTGGTAGGGGAATGCGGGTGTCGCCATGTCCTTTCCGCGCGAGAAATCGAGCACGATGTGCGCCGGATCCGCGGGTTCGGGATCCGTGCCGCCCTCGGCGAAGGCGGCTGCATCGGTCATGTTGCGCGGACAAAGCTGTACGGCGCCTTTATAGAGGGAGACATAACCGGTCAGATCGCCCGTTTTCGAAGCCGCGTATTGCTTGCCTGCGAATCCGGCGGCGTCCTGTGTCACGTAGACGGTCAGATCGGACGAACCGACCTTGAACGTGGTGGTACCCACAGCCCAATTACCGGCCGTTGCGGGCGAAGTGACGTTCTTGACCGTGACGAGCATGCCCTGATAATCGATCAGATTGTCGATCGATGTGAGCGGGACAGGGGTGAGTTGCGCCTTGCCGATTACTTCGGCCGTCAGCCACGTGGCTGCATCGCTCGATTCGCAGGTTACCTCGTAGCAGTTCGAGAAATTAGCCACTTTGGCCAATCCTTTCACAAGCGTGAAACGAACCTTGTCGCCCGACTTGAACGGGAATGCGGGATCTTTGGGATTGGTGTATTGGCCGCTGCTGAACAGCAGGATACCGTTCTTGGCTTGTGTCGCGCCTTCGGTCATTACCATCAGGTTATTGGCCGAAACATTGCCGCCGTCGACGTCGGTTACGACGACCGCTTCGAGCGTGCGATTGTTTTCGGCGTCGATCACGAGCTTGTCCTTGCCCGTAACCGTTTCGGCGAGCCGGTAGAGTTCGTTCACCGTGATCGCTTCGCCCGGCGTGGGTTCGGGTTCTTCGCTGCCTTCGCCCAGATCGACTTCGGTGCCGCCTTCGCCTTCGGCGAGCGTCACGTCGTCGATAGCGAATACCGATGCTTCATCGACTGCATATTTCACGTAGAGATAGGCCGCTTTGTTTTTCAGCTTGAATTTCGAGGTGGCGAATACCCAGAACTCGTCGGCCTGTGCATAGGTGTACTCGACTGTCGTCCAGCTGGTGCCGTCGGCACTCAGAGCGAGGTGGAATTTCTCCGGTTTGAACTCGTTGTCGTAGAGACCGGCATCATAGTCGATCGTTTTCGAATATTGTGCACCGAAAGTAAGTTGCAGATCCTGTGCTCCGTCGAGTTTGATCTTGTTGATGATTAAGGCGGGATTGTTCGTTCCGAAGAACGCTTTGTTCTTGCCCGAAGCACCGTCGTAGCCGGCGCTGAGTTTTCCGCTGGTGCGGATCGACATATTGCCCTCGCCGGTGTAGGAGACTTCGCCTGCACCCGAACCGGTTTTCGCCCAGCCCGTATAGTCGGCGATAAGCGGTTTGTCCGATACGTCGGCCGTACCGAAGGATTCATAGTAGATCGCGTCGCCCGGCGTCGGGTCGGGATCCGTACCCCCCCCCTGATCCGTGCTTAGAGCCGCGATATCGGCCTTTTTGGTCGGGATGAGCTGTGCGTTTTCGCGATAGGTTTCGGCCACGCCGTAGATCGTGCCGGTCTTGTCGGCCACGTACATGTCGGCGAATCCGGTGGCGAACTGCGCCTTGTTCATGTAGACGGTCAGTGTCTTGCCCGAAGCGTCGTTGAGCGTTACCGACTGGCTTTCGGTTGCCGTCCACGGCTTGCCGACGAACGACTGGGCGGGCGTCATGTTGTTCAGTTTCACGTACTGCGCCTGATAGTCGCCCGTATTGAATTTTTCGACCGAAAGCGACGGAACGACCAGCTCGACCTCTTCGTCGCCTACGGTGACGACGACGTCGGTCAGCTGGCGCACGTTGTTGAATGCGTAGTATTTCGCGTTTTCGAGATTGAGCGTGACCTTACGGCCTGCGGGATACTTCGTTACGGGGTCGTTGGCCATGGCGAAATCGGCACCGTAGAGAACGATGGCCGACCGTTCGAGGCCGTTGTTGTCGCCCACGTAGAGTTTGCGGTTGTTGTTGCCCGCCGCGTCGTTGGCCAGGATGACCGCCTCGATCGTCGACTCGCTGTATTGGAGCGGCATGGCCTTGTCCGAGCCGACGGCGCCGCTCAGGTCGCTGTTGCCCAGAATATACTCGACCAGTTTGCCGACGGCGCCGACCGTCGGGGGAACGTAGTTGCCCTGCGTGACGGTCAGGTATTTCCGGTAGAGTTCGCCGTAGCTGTTGCTCAGCGTGAAAATCAGACGGCCCATGTGGGGCTGCGCCGATTCGCCGACGGTGATCTTGACCGTACCGTCGCCGTTGTAGATGCCCTCGGAGACCTCGTTGCCGGAGACTTTGAAATACATCCACTCCTTTTGGGTCTCTTCGTCCTCGTAGGCGACCGTCCATTGACGGTTGCTCCTCACCGTAACGGTCGCGTCTTCGGTAGCCGTTCCGGTGAAGGCGACGGCCTCCTCCGATAGTTCCAGCGTGGGAGCCTGTTTGTCGACATCGTCGTCCACACATGCCGTGAACGCCCCGGCGGCGATCGCCAGCATCGTGTAAAACGATGTTTTCCAAATGTTTAATTGCTTCATAATGAATTTGAATTAAGTGTGAATATGATTTTATGGCTTTTCGTATCCGTTTTATAAAGTGGATTTTCAATCAAAGTTATGGTCTTTTATCGGAATAACCAATTAAAAATCGATATATTTTTAGCTGAAAGTATGAAAAAGTGTAATGTTTTTTGGCTCTTTCCGGACGGATTTTTCTTTTCAGGCGGAAACAAAGCGGATGCCGACCCGTCGGGAAAGGGGTCGGCATCGCAGACGGCCGTATATTTTCTTAGCGGATGCGGTCCATCGAACGGATCATCAGTTCGTCCCGGAAAATGGCACGGACGGCCAGATAGGTGAAGATCATGGCGATGAGCGGCAGCACCAGTGGCAGTTTGACGCTCTGGGCGTGGAATTCGAACGAAGAGAAGAGGCGGTAGCTGAGAAAATAGTAGATGCCCATTACGATCTGTGCGCCCAGCAGCAGGATCATCTCCACCACGCCGAGCCGGAATTGCAGCATACGGCGCTTGAACAGGAAGATCGTCGTCAGCGGCAGCACCAACGCCAATGCCAGCAGGATGCCCATGTAGAGGGTCGATTGCACGGTTTCGCCGTCCGCCGTCCGCAGTCCGAAGGCGTAAAGGCGGAACTCTTCGCCGCCGCTGGCGAACGAGGCCAGGGGCAGGAACGCGGCGCAGGCTACCAGTCCTGCGGCCAGAAGCAGATAGAGTGTCTGAATACGTTGTATCATAATCGTCTGTTTGTCAGATATTCTTGTCGATCAGGTATTTGTTGCGGTCGGAGGCGTTGCGGTCGATCAGCTCGCCCAGGAAACCGGCCAGGAAAAACTGCACGCCGAGGATGACCAGAAGCATCGAAAGGTAGAAGAGCGGCTGCTCGGTGACGGCCCGCAGCGGCAGGCCGTGCGCCTGCTTGTAGAGCTTGGCGGCGATGATCCAGATCGTCGAGCAGCCGCCCAGCAGGAACATGAGCGTCCCCAACCCGCCGAAAAAGTACATCGGCGACCGGCCGAAATGCGAAAGGAACGAGACCGTAATCAGGTCCAGGTAGCCCTTGACCATGCGTTCCATGCCGAACTTCGAGGAGCCGTATTTGCGCGCCCTGTGGCAGACTACCTTCTCGCCGATGCGGCGGAATCCGGCCTCCTTGGCCAGGATCGGGATGTAGCGGTGCATCTCGCCGTAGACCTCGATCGACTTGACCACCTTGCGGCGGTAGGCTTTCAGTCCGCAGTTGAAGTCGTGGAGTTTGATGCCCGAGACGGTGCGCGCCGTCCAGTTGAAGAATTTGCTGGGCCAGCGTTTGCCGATCGGGTCGTGACGTTTGAGTTTCCATCCCGAAACCATGTCGTAGCCCTCTTCGAGGATCATGCGGCGCATGTCGGGAATTTCGTCGGGCGAGTCCTGCAAGTCGGCGTCCATCGTGAAGACCACGTCGCCTTCGGCGGCGGCGAATCCGCAGTAGAGTGCGGCCGACTTGCCGTAGTTGCGGGCGAACCCGATCGCCCGCAGGGCGCGATAGTGTTCTTTGAGGCGTTCGAGCGTCTCCCACGAGCCGTCGGTCGAGCCGTCGTCGACGAAGACGATTTCGTAAGAGAGGCCGTTTTCGCGTGCTACGCGGTCGATCCAGGCCGTCAGTTCGGGGAGCGACTCCTCCTCGTTGTAGAGCGGCACGACCACCGAGATGTCCAATCGCTTCTCCATCCGGTTACTCCTCCGTATTGTTGTCGAATCGTTGCCGGGGCTGTGCGAGGGCGGCGAGCACCAGTCCGAACAGCAGGCCGAGCAGGGCTTGTCCGGCGACCGACGAGAAGGTGATCCAAAGAGGCGACTGCACCATCAGGGCCATTTGTGAGATCATTTCGCCGGTATACAACCCCGTTTTCGAGAGAAGCGCGAACGATTGTTCGTAGAGTTCGGCGTATTTGTCCGTGAAGAGGATGCGGCTGGCCAAGATCGTATAGGCGGCGTTGATAACGCCCACGAAGAGCGCCATGGCGACGATGAATCCCAACCGCCTGCCGTATCCGTACTCCTCCTCGCGTGTCGAGCGGGATGTCGCCCGTTTGCGTGTGTAGTATAAGAGCAGCCCGATGTAGAGGGCCAGTCCGATGAGTCCGAAAAATCCCGCTCCCGTGGCGTCTCCCAGCAACGAGCAGACGGCCGATGCGCCGCCGATGACGGCACCGTACTTCGCGGCGTCGTTCCAAAAATTCGTCTGGTTCATATTGAATTGGATCGTGTCATTATGTCCGTCAGTTGAGTTCCGCCGCACCCTGCCGCACGATTTCGGGCTCTTCCTGCGTGAGGTCGACCACCGTGGTGGGCACGATCGAACCGTATCCCCCGTCCACGACCAGCGCCACTTCGCGGCCGTAACGTTCGTGGATCAGTTCGGGGTCGGTCATGTACTCCGCGTCGTCGTCGCTTTTGAGCGATGCGGTGATGAGCGGGCACCCCAGCTGTTCGACGATCGCCCGCGGAATCGCATTGTCGGGGATGCGCACGCCGATCGTCTTGCGGCGTTGCAACGCCTTGTCGGGCATCCGCGACGATGCGTCGAGCAGGAAGGTGATCGCTCCCGGCAGATTGCGTTTGAGAATCTTGAACGCGGCGTTGTCCACCCGGCAGTATTCCGCCGCCCGCGAGATGCCGTCGCAGATGATGCTCAACTCACCGGTCTGTTTGCCGCTGAGTTGGCGCAGTCGTTCCAGGCCGCGTGCCGAGCGGAGCGAACAGCCGTAGGCGTAGACCGAATCGGTGGGGTAGACGACCACGCCGTCGCGCTCCAAGGCTTCGACGACACGCCGTATCTCCCGTTCGGCGGGATTCTGAGGATAGATGCGCAGGATCATACGTCGGCAAAGATACGAAAAGTCGAGCGCAGAAGCAAGCGTTAGCTTGATTATGCCGAGACGGAGTATCTAAGACGCCAAAGATACGAATAAGCGAGGGCAAAAGCAAACTTGTCCGCATTTTGCCGAGGCGGAGGTTGGGATGCGGTCGAAAAAACGGTTTCCCGGTCGGAGGCGGATGCGTGCCGTCTTCTTGTTTTCGAAGGAATTACCTTATCTTCCGGCGGTTCAGCTCGGCCGAATAGGCGCGGGCGTTGGCGTTGTGTTCGCGGAGCGTGCGTGCGAAGTCGTGGTAGCCGTCGAACGTGGGGCGTGCGCAGAAGAACATGTAATCGTGTCGTTCGAAATCGAGTACGGCGTCGATGGCGTTGCGTCCCGGCATACAGATCGGCGACGGCGGCAGGCCTTTATTTATATAGGTGTTATAGGGCGACGGATATTTCAGGTGCCGGTGCAGGATGCGCCGCAGTCCGAACTCCTGCAAGGCGTATTTGACCGTCGGGTCGGCCTGCAAGGGCCAGCCTTTGCGCAGGCGGTTGATGTAGACGCCCGCGATACGGGGCATTTCGTCGCTCTGGCGGGTCTCCTCGTAGACGATCGAGGCGAGCGTCATCACTTCGAGGCGCGACAATCCGCTGCGCTGGCGCTTCGCGTCGCGTTGCGGCGTCCAGAAGCGGTCGTATTCGCGCCGCATCCGTTCGATGAACTGCGCCGGCGAAACCGTCCAATAGAATTCGTAGGTGTCGGGGATGAACATGGAAAAGAGCGTCACCGAATCTAAGCCCGCTTTCCTCGCCGTCGCGGGATCGGTCAGCGCGCCGACGATCGTCGCTGAGTCGGCCTCGATCTGCCGCGCCAGCTTGCCGGCAAGCTGTGCGGGGGTGCGGACGTTATTGATCGTCACCCGCACGGGCGTCTGCAATCCCAGTTTGAGCATACGTGCCACTTGTACGACGTTCATTCCCGGTTCCAGCACGTAGTGCCCGGGTTTGAACGACCGGTCGAGTTCGATATGGCGGGCGTAGAACCGGAAGAAGGCGGTGTGTGCGATCGCGGCGTCGAGCGAATCTTCGAGCGTGCGGTACTCCGATCCCGACCGCACGTAGAGCGACCGTCGTTCCAGTACGCAGTTTCCGTAAAAACCGTTGCGGAGGTAGATGCCGATGCCTGCGAGCAGCACGACGAGGATGCAGAGGCCGATGATGAGTTTGCGACGCATTGCCGGGAATTTTCGAACAAAGATAGTGCAAGCCGAGCGCAAAAGCAAACGAAGTTTGCGGTTTTGCCGAGGCGGCGCCTGTCTGGGCGGGGCTTCGGCCCGCTCGAAGCGCCGTGCGGTCGTCGGGGACACCCGAATGGCGGGCGAGATACGAACGCTCCCGTTCCGCTCGGAACGCCGTGGGGCGCGGGTGTCCGGCTGCTTTCCCTTGTCGTTTCCTCTGTTCCGGGACGCAGATGCGCCGCACGGCGACTCTTTTTTGCGAATTTTCCGTTTTCTTTTTGCGCTTTTGGAAAAAAGAGTTACTTTTGCACTCGGGTAAGTCTTATACGACCAGCTCCTGTAGAATCCCCCAGGCAAGGAATTGAGCAAGGGTATACGGTTGTAGCGGTGCGATATAAGTAGCTTACCCTTTTTTTATCGCCCTGCGGGCGCAGCGACCGTCGCTGTGCGGCTGCGATTCCGCTGCAAATCCCTTTTTGAAATACTTCGTCTGCGGAGTCTGTAAGAGCGGAAAAACCTTCCGGATTGTCCGATAAAACGAGCGGATCGGGACAGTCGTTCAGATTGTCCCGATCCTCCGGTATTCCCTTTCGTCGTTTTCGCTACCAGTTCAAGTGCCAGCCGTGCCGCAGCATTTGAAGAATGATTGCGAGCAGGATGGCCGCGAGGACATAGCATCCGGCGTAGACGGCGATGCTGCGGAGGCCCTTCGCGTGCGTCGCACGGCAGAATGCCTGCCAACCCCAGATCATGCTCCAAATGCCGCACAAAACGGTGACGCTGCCCAAAACGGCCGAACCTCCCGCCTGCATCGTCTCTTGCAGCGGCGAAACCG
>OGUN01000873.1_pt1 | contig 23858 bp, 19 predicted proteins | sample 1553621 | NCBI WGS metagenome assembly OGUN01 (sample SAMEA2580300, study PRJEB22360) | human gut metagenome | biome: human gut; feature: human-associated habitat; material: faeces | place: Denmark | collected 2008/2010
TGTGTTGGATAGCCAGCCTGAAGAATACCGCTTGATCGTGCAGCATCTCTTGTACAGGACTAAGGAAATCGAGGGAAAGGGCAGAGATGTCGGTGTCATTCAACTTGATCCGCAGGATTATGCTTTGGATGAGGTCGTGGTAAAAGCGGAGCGTCCTTTTGTGAAGGTGGAAGAAGGGCGTTTGGGATATGATCTGTCCGTTCTTGCCGGCGACGGAGTGGTGAACAATGCATACGAGGCTCTGACTAAACTCCCCGGTGTAAAAGAGACTAAAGGCGCACTCACTTTGGCAGGTACGGGAAATTTGACAGTCGTCTTGAATGGAAAACCGACAACAATGGACGCCGGACAACTTGAGACGCTTTTGCGCAATACTCCGTTGGATAGAGTGGAAAAGGCGGAAGTCATGTACAGTGCGCCTCCCGAATATCATGTAAGAGGAGCTGTGATCAATATTGTCTTGAAACGTTCGAATGATTATTCTTTTCAGGGAGAAGTCAATGCCGATTATACAAACCAATATTTCAATGGCGGTGGGGCGAACGGTAATTTCCGCTTTTCGACACCTAAGATGGCTATTGATGTCATGTATGGAGCCAATGATGTAAAAAAAATGGAATATATGGATCTCTATTCCAGGCATACATTGAAAAATCAAATATATGATATCAGGCAAAACGAGCAGTTACGGATGAAGTATTGGAACCACAATCTTAGGACTGCATTCGAGTATAATTTGGATGATGAAGATCATTTTAATCTCGCTTATACCAGCAGTTTTACACCTGAGCAGCATAGCAATAGCCTGACTTCCGGTAATTATCAGGCAAGCAATGTTGACAAATATGTCGAAACCCGTATGCACAATGTCACTTTGCAATATCATTCCGGATCTGGATTTGATGTCGGCGGAGATTACACGCATTATACGTCAGATAATAACCAAACTTTGTTTGCGGATTATGCGGATGGTGCTCAAAGCGGTTTCTCTATAATCGGTGGTCAAAAGATAGACCGTTATTCTATTTATGTTGACCGGAAGCGTTCTTTGGCTAAAGAATGGGATTTGGGGTACGGTATGTCTTACCGATTTGCAAAAGACCGTGACTTTCAGACCTATGATAAGGTTACAGGTGATATCCCGACCGAAAATACGGATTCCCGGCTTCGTGAGCAGACTGCCAATGTCTATGTTTCCTTGAGCAAGAACTATGCGACTGGTACATCGGTTTCTATCTCTGCTACAGGTGAATATTATACCATCGGCAATTATCGTAAGTGGGCTGTCTATCCGCAAGCATCTTTGACGTATGTAAAATCTTCCGAACATTTATTCCAGTTTTCGTTATCGACGGATAAGACTTATCCGGGTTATTGGGATATGCAGTCTTCCGTCAGTCATCTGAACGGATATACCGAGCTTTGGGGGACGCCGGGATTGAAACCTTCGACAGCCTATAATTTGAACGGCAATTATATATGGAAGCAAAAGTATATTTTCGGCCTGTTCTTCATGCATACGTCTGACTTTTTCGTACAGACGGGCTATCAATCGACTGACCGTTTGGCATTGATTTATAAGAATACGAACTGGAACTATATGCAGATGTGGGGGACAAACGTCATCTTACCCTTTAAAGCCGGAAATTGGCTGGATTCACGACTTACTTTGGTAGGTATGCAAGTTCACCAGCGTTGCGATGACTTTTTTGATATCCCGTTTAACCGGAGGAAATGGATGTTCAACAGTTCGCTGGATAACACGTTTAAGGTAGGTAAGAATCTGGCTTTCGAATTGATAGGTAGTATACAAACCCCGATGATCCAGGGAACTTTTGACATTGAAACAGTCTATAACCTCACTGCCGGATTGAAATGGAGTTTTGCTAGCGATAGGATAAATCTGTCTGCCCGTTGCAGTGATCTTTTCAACTCGGGCATGCCCAATTTGAAAGTTCGTTTTAATGGGCAACACTTGGATATGAACAACGATTTTTATTCGCGCTCTTTTACCATACATTTCAGCTACCGCTTCGGTGGATATAAGAAGAAAGAAGCCGGGAAGATTGATACCTCAAGGTTCGGACATTAGCATGAGCCTTGTTTATCTTTTAGGATTGTGTGTCGAATGTACTTGTTTCCGTCTTTATGGATAGCATACTGGACAAGTTACAATTTGTCCAGTATGCTATTTATTTTTTGTAAATTATTTCTACATGAGGCAATTTGCCGGGAAGGCATTTCATCTCCTATCAGACCGTATATTCCATGCAACAGAGGTTTTACCCGGAGAGCGAGCCGTTCGCCCTCTTCTGTCAGGTAAATTTGTTTGTTACGCCGGTCCGTCGGGTTTCCTCGACGTTCTACCCAGCCTTTCTTTTCCAGATTATTGATAAGATTGGTCAAGCAAGCTTTGTCTTTAGCTGTCTGTTCTGCCAGATATTGCTGGCTGACTCCGGGTTTCTTCCATAAACGATGCATCACCTGGAGCATCTCGAATGTCATGTCGACATTATTGGTTCTCAATACTCTTTGTATGGTTTGGCGAAAGGTCATTCGCGTTTTCAGAATTTGGAGTATTAGTTCGTGTGCCGTTTCGTTATTTGCCATTGCTGTTTACTTTTACGGCACAAAAATAGTGAATATCCTTGAGATATCGGTTAAATGTTTGATTGTCGATTAAAGAATGCGCCGTTCCAATTCGTCCAACATATTCACGCGTTCCAAAGAAAATGTGTTGTCGTGCGTTTGTATATATTCCAAGATTGTCTTGGCTTTTTGCAACATCGCCTGCTCCTCGTCGGGATAGAGATAACTTTCTTCGATCAGGGTCTTGACGGCTATCTCAAGACGGAGGATTCCGCCGTTGTCATCACTGTCGAGTCGACGGACAAGCTCTTCGGGCTGGGCCGTCATAAGGGTAGGACGGTCCAGTTTGAGGGAACTGTATATGGTTTGGATCAACTCTGGAGTATGGCGAGCCGCATTTGTGTTGCGATTCATAATGATCTGAAGGACTACTTTAGCAAGTTCTTCGATCTGTATCATGATGAAGTCTCTCTTAAGCATAAGAAATATTAGCTTTGAAAATTGTCAATTTTCAATTGTCAATTGAATAATGCGGATATCCTTTTTAGGGCGGTCATATTCGTCGCGAGGTTGTCCGGCGATGATATCGAGCACATCGAATCCTTCAATGAGTTCGCCATATACGGTATAGTTGCCGTCCAGATGGTGACAACCGCCTTCTGTGGTGTAGGCTTTTCGTTGTTCTTTGGTGAACAGCAGATGTCCGGGTGTAGCACGTACCATTGAGTCTACTTGGGCGTTGATTTTACGTAGACGTTTTTGGTATTCGCGTTTATTGCTGGCTTTCTGCATACGTAGTTCGGCGCGGACGGGATAGAAGAACTTCTGCATAGCCTTTTCCTTGATATCCTGGTTGGCAATCATTTCCAGCGTGTCCAGTTCACCGCTGGTATAGACTTTTCCTTGTACGATATAGAATTGCGACATATCCGATTTCTTTTGCGGGTTGATGTCGTCGTTCTGGCGAGGAGCAGCCAACGCGCCGCGTTTGTTGAAATGGTGAGGCCGTATCTCCGGCATGATCTCCGAATTTCGGTCTCCGAAACCACAGCGGGCACCGGCGGGAGCATTGCGCGAATCAGGAGCACCGCCCTGTATCATAAATTCAGGGAGTACGCGTGTGAACAGCGTTCCGTTGTATTCGCCCCGTTTGGCACGTTCAATAAAGGTGCGGACGTGGTTAGGGACATCGTCATATAGTTTTGCTTTTAGGGTTCCGACGCTCGTGTTGATAGTGACTATTTTCGCAGGAACCTGTTCAGATGCAGATGTTACGGTGTCCGCATCGCCCTGTCCGAAGATAGGAGAGAGGCAGGCCAACAAGCCTAATAAGATACAATAGCTCTTTTTCATCTTTTAAAATATTTGGTGGGTAAAGATAGTATTTATGTTGTTAAACACAAAGTAAATGGCTACCTTTGCAACCTTTAAGGCAAATTTAAGATTATAACTACACGTATTATTATGAATTGGATTAATGATTTGTTATGGGGTGAGGGCATTGGCCACTCCATACTTCTGCTTTCCTTTGTGATCGCTGCAGGCATACAATTAGGCAAGATCAAAGTCTTCGGCGTATCTTTGGGAATTACTCTTGTGTTGTTTGTGGGGATCATTTTAGGACATTTCGGTTTTACGATCAACCACAACGTGATTCACTTTTTTAAAGAGTTCGGATTGATACTTTTTGTCTATTCTGTAGGTATGCAGGTCGGACCGGGTTTCTTTTCTTCTTTCAAGCAAGGAGGGATTACGCTGAATATGCTGGCGTGCGGTATTGTGTTCTTAGGTGTCTTGACGGCTGTCATTCTGCATTATGCGACCGGTATTCCGATGCCGACAATGGTCGGAATCTTGTCGGGTGCGGTAACGAATACACCGGGATTGGGGGCTGCCCAGCAAGCATTTTCCGATATGCACGGAGTGTCTGACAATACAATTGCTTTGGGATATGCTGTCGCTTACCCTTTAGGGGTGATCGGTATTATCTTGTCTATTATCTTGATTAAGTATATTTTCCGTGTAAGTTTCGATAAGGAGAACGAGCAGTTGAACAGCGAAGATTCTTCTCATACCAATGAGGCCAAGCCGATCTCGTTGATCGTGAAGAATCCCGCTATCTTCAATAAGACGGTTGCCGAATTATCGAACCTGCTGGAACATCGTGATTTTGTTATTTCCCGTGTCTGGCGTGATAGTAACAAGCAGATCGAAATAGCTTCGGCCAATACCGTATTGCAGGAAAACGACAAGGTTTTTGTTATCACGACTGAGACGGATGCCGAGACGATCAAGACCTTTATCGGAGAAGAGATCGATATGGAACGTAAACAGTGGATCCGTATGGAAAGCCAATTTATCAATCGCCGTATCCTGATCACGAAACCGGAGTTGAACGGTAAGCGTCTGGGACAATTGAAATTGCGGAAATTATATGGTATCAATATCACCCGTATCAATCGTGCAGGAGTCGATCTTGTTGCCAAACCAGGGTTGACTTTGCAGGTAGGCGACCGTGTGAACGTAGTCGGTACCGAAACAGCGGTCTCCAATGTGGAAAAGGTTTTGGGTAATTCGATGAAGCGTCTGAATGAACCGAACCTGATTACTATCTTCGTCGGTATTGCGTTGGGTATCGTGCTGGGTAGTATTCCAATTTCCTTCCCAGGTATTCCGCAGCCGGTCAAGTTAGGTCTGGCGGGCGGTCCGCTGGTTGTGGCTATTCTGATCAGCCGTTTCGGTTACCATTATAAATTGATTACTTACACGACACAGAGTGCAAACTTGATGTTACGTGAGATCGGTATTACGCTTTTCCTTGCTTGCGTAGGTATTAGTGCTGGTGACGGTTTTGTCGATACGATTGTGAATAATGGCGGTTTTGCTTGGATAGGCTACGGTTTCATCATTACGTTTGTGCCGCTGATGATCATTGGTTGTATCGGCCGTTATTTCTGCAAGGTCAATTACTTTACGCTTATGGGGCTCATTGCCGGTAGTACGACTGATCCGCCTGCATTGGCCTATTCGAATGCGACAGCCGGAAACGACGCTCCGTCGGTTGGGTATGCGACTGTCTATCCGTTGACTATGTTTCTCCGGGTATTGACGGCACAGTTGTTGATTCTGTTCTTCGCGTAACCGTACTAATTAATATTATGAAACGGGGGCCTGTATTTCTATATATGCAGGCCCCCGTTTCATGATGTGCCAGTCTTCTTTTATAGAAACGTGGCCTCTTCTTTCATACATATGAAATCCGGATTACTTTTTTGTATGTTCTGTTGCTGTCGGAATTTGCTCTGTGGTTACCGGTGTTTGCTGTGTGCTGTCTGGTACGGTGGGGCGCAGGGGGATCAGAGGATATTTCTTCCGTCGCCGGAAAATATCGGAGAAGCGGGTAAAGTCTTTCTTATACATGATACCTACGCCCTGTGTTGTCAGGGCTTGTTTTAGAATCATATACATGTCGTTGGCATGGTTGTAGGCTTTCAGGCGGATATCGCCGCTGGGCGTCAGCAGATATTCGAGGTCGAACTCACCGATGAAGGCATTCTTCTGATTGTTGATCGTACTGTTTTTGTACCCGAAGTTTCCGTTGAATATGAGGCGGTTGTTTAGTAATTGGCTGGACAGCAGCATTTCTACTTCCGTATCTTCGATACCGTCCTGGCTGGTCCGGATATTTGTACCGAGTTGCACTTTGTCGGTGAAGCTATTCATGATACTGGATATTTGGGAAGAAAGGGCGGATGAGGCCACTGCGCTGAAATCATTCGATTTATATTGCGCATTGTATTCCGGCGTATAGAATTTGTTTAGAACCAGTAGATAGATAATTTGCCGGGTCATCATGTCTTCTGTATCGACCAAACTTTTGACCTGCCGTTGGAGTTCTTCGTTGGAGCTCGGCAGTTCGAGGTCGAACGAGATAGTCGGGTTTCTCAGCACACCGTCTAATTTCAATACGCAATTGACCGGCGTATTGCGTCGGGAGCTTTCGTACGTCAGACTGGGATCCAGGTCCTGTATGTTGGCTGTTACGTTATAGATGGCATTTACATTCATCGTTGCCTCGAAGGGATCTCCCCGGAAATTGATAATACTGCCATCCCGTATCTTGAAGTTTTTATGGATGAGTTGTTGTAGGCTGAAATTATAGTTTCCTTGTACGATCCCGATGTTTCCATACATGCGCAAGTCGGTTTTCGTCCCGTACTGTATCTGGAGGCTTCCGTTGCAGTTACCTGTTATTTTATCGCCTGCGACCGGATCCATAATCAGCTCTATATCGGCATCCGGTGTGATGTCGAGAAGGAAGTTCATGCGCAATTCCGCCCCTTCGTCTTCGTTTTTGAAGATAAGAGGTTTAATGGAATCGGCCGGTTTGGTAAGTGCCATTTCCCGCAATTCTTTTTTATTCACGAAAGTGATGAAATCATATTCTGCCGCGGAAGAGTTGTTCATGAAGTCGAGTTTGACGGATGTCTTGGGATCGCTTCGCATATTGATATCGAAGTTGATCAATTGCCCGTTCCCTTTTATGGAGGCTGTCCCGGTTCCGAAAACGGTTCCGAATATCAGTGGATTCTGTTTTTGGGGGGCATCGAATACCAACATATTGTTTGTCTGGACTCCTACATCGAAGCTGACATCTTTGAAATGTTTGTGATTGACGGTCAGATTAACCTTTGCCGAGTTGCCGAATTTGTCATGCACCGTTACGTTGCGTCCGATGATCGCTCCCGGTGTCAGATGGATGGAGTCGGAGAAAGTGTAGTAGGTGTTCAGATATTCGATACCCAGCCCACCATCGAGAACAAAGGCGTCCCCCTCTACATTCAACGCCTTGAACGGCCCGTGCAGATGGATATTCCCGAAGCCCCGTCCTTGCATGTTCTTAGCGATATTTTCGACGAAAGGATGCAGGAAAGCCAAGTTCAGGTCGTTTGCCCCGAAGAAGAGGGAAAGGCCTGCATTTTTGCCGACCGGATAGACATAGCCGCTCACATCAGTCCAAGTCGTATCGTTCTTGTAGATGCTGCCTAACATCAGAATACCTTTTTGCTGGTCGTCCCATTCGCTAAAAAGGTTGAGGCGTCCTAATTGTACTTGGTTGAACGAGAAGTTTTGTACTTCGAGATCGGTGTTTAGCATCCGACTGCCGTAGAGGTCGGTAATGTTGAAGGTTCCGGTAGCCTTTCCGGCAAATTGAAGTACTGGGATATTCAGAATGTCAAAGATATAGCTCAGTTCTACTTGTTTCAGATCCAGTAACAGTGTATCGGCCGGATCTTTTGAAACTGTTCCTTCCATGTGGAGATATTCGGTGCCATTGGAGACGGAAAAGTCTTGTATCCCAATCTTGCCGTCTGCAATGGTGATAGTAGACGGGGCTATGTGCCAGGTGGAATCGTTCAGGATCAGCGGACTCTTGTTCAGTGAGATTTCCGTACGCAGTTTGGCAGGTCCTTTTTCCTGTTCTTCCTCGATGAAGAGTGTGGAGGCGGAGAGGTCTGCTTTAAACAAGCGTTCTTTGTTGTTGGCCCAGCTGATCTGCGTCTGTATCCGGTTGTCTTTTGCATCGGCTTTCAGGTCCATATAGTTGCGCAATCCTTTGGCATTGTAGTTGGTTGCCTTGAGCTTCAAGCTTACCCTGTCTTCCGGGTTGTCACAGGTCAGATAGCCGGATTCGAACATGGACTTGCCGATGTTGAATTTAGGCAGATAGGCCTCGAAGCGGAAGCGGTTGTACAGGTTATTGTAATGTCCTGTGATACGTCCTTGGGTCAACATCGTAAAAGGCAGTTTCAGGGTGTTGGATATGGCTTCCGTATTTTCGATAGTCAGCAAGAGGGAGAAATTGTTTTCCATCACCTTCTGTTTCTTTTGCGTGACGTTGATCAGAGCCGGGATATACCCCTTTAATGTTTGCATAAGGCTGGGAATGATTGTCGTGAAGGAATAAGCACCCGTCACTTCGCCGTTCAAGACGTCGGAGGTGATGGTCAGATGACGGTCCAGTGAATGCCCCGTAGCCTCTACCTTGAACTTTTTCAGGAAAAAGCTGTCCGGCTTGGTCTTGAAGGAGAGGCTGTCAAACGTAATGCTCCCTTCTAGGTTGTCGATATTGTTTCCCGTGAAGTCGGCATTCAGTGTGCAGGAGATATCCGGAGCCTCGTATTTATTCGTCAGATGGAGGCTGTCCGGATGGAAATGTTCCAGACGTGAAGTGAAGTTGAACATAGAATTTTTGCCTTCATGCAGGAATAGCCCTTCGGCATACAGTTTGCCGTTCGGATCGTTGATGTCCAACACTCCGTTGAACCCGTTTTTCTGGAAATTACCTGACAGGAGTATGTTTTCATATTTGTAGCCTTTGTATTCGAACTCGTCTATATTCGCCTTTATGTTACCTGAAAACGACCCGTTGGCAGGACGGTGTGTGTCCAGCGTAACGGCTAACTTGGCTGTTCCATACGGATTACCGTCTGGAAAAAGTTCATTCAGGTGCAAGGGGGAAGTCGAAAGGTGTCCTTTCAGGTAGGCGGCGATATTCTTCTCCTTGTCGTTTCCGAATATCAGGTCGGTCTGGACGGAACCGATCGCCGACGAGAACTTGCCGAAAGCGACCAGGTTGTCGAAGAAACCGGATATCTCTCCGGTAAAGTTGATCGTGCCTAACTTGACGATCGCATCCGGCAGCTTGACTGGGCGTTCGTTGAAGTTGTTAGCAAGGCCCGAAATTCCTTCGGTCGTGATATACATCTTATTGACTTGTCCGAAGATATAGGCGTCTTCCGGGTGTGTGATTCCTTTCATCTCCATCTTGCCGACAAAAAGCATCTTGTCGCTGTATTTCAGTGTCAGCCGTTTCAAGCCGATATTGTTTATGTAGCCCGATGCCTCAGCCGAAAGTTCGATGGTTTCCGAGAAGTTGCGGAATGCCGGGACGAAAGCGGAGAGGTCTTTCAGGCAAATTTGCGAAGGTGCGATATTCAGTTCGACTGGCGAATGATCCAGTAAATCGGATGCACTAACTGCTTCTCTGGTATGGATATGGGCGCGGTCTATTTTAAGATCTGTTTCTGGCAGCTTGATTTCAAAGTTGTTAATGATCGCGCTGTCTTTGTTGGCTACGATGTTGAGCGAAAGCTTGTTCAGCGAAAAGCCCGAAGCCTCGTCGAAACTCATCTTCTTGATATTAGCATTGAGGCTGTCCTTGTTGAATGCCTTCATCGAGATTTTGGCACTCATATTGCGGATGTCAATATGTTTGGCATTGAACTTTCCGGGGGTAGTGGCTGCATTCTTCACATCGTAACGGAAATTTCCTCGGCGTATTAAGATCGAGTTGAAACGCAGGTCGATATTGGATTGCTTTTTTACGGTGTCTTTGCTGGCGAAAGCATCGATGACGAATTGCAGGTTCAACTTATCTGCCGGCGTTTCCTTATGCAAGTTGACGGAGAAACCGAACAGGCGGACTGTCGAGAATACGATCCTGCCGTTTAACAAAGGCAGGATTTCGAAACCAGCCGACACATGGTTGGCATCGAACAGTACGGTTCCGCTTTCATCTTCGAGATACAGATTTTCCAGTACCAGGCGGTTGAACCATTCGATGTCTACATTCCCGATCCGTACGGGCACACCTAAACGCTCGGATAATTCTCTCGTTGCCGTCGTTGCCACTTTTTGCTGCACATAGGGAATGCGCAATAAGATGGCCGGAGTTGCATAGAATATCCAGAACAGAGTAAGCAGGGTGACAATTATGTATTTAAGTCCTTTGATATCTTTACTATATTTAAGCACAAAACTACAACAATATCCCGATAGATTTCGTTAATTTGCACAAAAATTGAAACGAAGATATGAGTGTGACAATCTTAGGAATCGAATCATCGTGTGATGATACTTCCTCATCTGTAATACGCGACGGCGTGATGTTGTCGAATGTAATTGCCAGTCAAGCTGTTCACGAAGCCTACGGCGGTGTTGTTCCCGAATTGGCTTCCCGCGCACATCAACAGAACATTATTCCGGTGGTTGCCGAAGCGATCAAGCGTGCCGGTATCGATAAATCCGAATTGAGTGCCGTTGCTTTCACCCGTGGGCCAGGTTTGATGGGGTCGTTGTTGGTCGGAACTTCTTTTGCCAAAGGTTTGGCGGCTTCGTTGGACATTCCGATGATCGAGATCAACCATTTGCAGGCGCATGTGTTGGCCCATTTCATCAAGGAGACGCCGGAAGACGATCATGCTCCTTCGTTCCCGTTCCTTTGCCTGTTGGTATCTGGTGGAAACTCGCAGATTATCAAGGTGAACGCATACAACGATATGGAGGTGATCGGACAGACGATCGACGATGCTGCCGGTGAAGCGTTCGACAAATGTGCGAAGGTGATGGGGCTGGGGTATCCTGGGGGACCTGTCGTGAATCGCCTTGCCAACGAAGGGAACCCGAAGGCTTTTACATTTAGCAAACCGCATATCCCCGGTTACGACTATAGTTTCAGTGGGCTGAAAACCTCTTTCCTTTATACCTTGCGTGATAAACTACAGGAGGAACCTGATTTTATCGAAAAGAACAAGCAGGATCTTTGTGCCTCTTTGCAAGCGACGGTGATCGATATCCTGATGAACAAATTGCGCCGGGCGGCAAAAGATCTGGGCATTAAGGAGGTTGCCGTAGCTGGTGGCGTATCGGCCAATTCCGGCTTGCGGGACGCATTTCTTGACCATGCGAAACGTTTTGGCTGGAAGGTGCATATCCCGAAATTCTCTTTCACGACGGACAATGCGGCAATGGTTGCCATAACGGGGTATTACAAATATCTCGACAAGCAATTTTGTCCGATGGATGCGGCTCCCTTTGCAAGGGTAGAGGTGAAACTAAAGTAACATGTTGGTCGTTTCATGGGCATGAAACAAAAGTTTCCCCTGCATGAAACAAAAGTTTCCCCTGCATGAAACAAAAGTTTCCTACAGGGGAAACTTTTCATAAGATATAGGAACAAGGTAAAGAAGATACGAATGGTTATAGAAAAAGAAATAGGCGAGTTGCTTCGTTCCCGCCATCTGACGATGGGAACGGCTGAAAGTTGTACCGGCGGATATATTGCACATCTGATTACACGTGTGGCAGGCAGTTCTGATTACTTTTGTGGAGGAGTCGTTTCCTACAGCAATGAAGTGAAGCACCATGTTTTAGGCGTTTCGGAAGATAGCTTGGCGCAGTACGGGGCAGTCAGTCGTCCGGTCGTCGAGCAGATGGCGTTAGGTGCGATCCGTGTGTTAGGTTGCGACTGTGCGGTTGCCACTTCCGGCATTGCCGGTCCCGGTGGAGGTACGCCGGAAAAGCCGGTCGGAACTGTCTGGATTGCTGCCGCCCTGAAAGACATGGTCGTATCAGAATGCTGTCATTTCGGGACAGAGCGTGAAGATAATATCCGGTTGGCGGCGAATACGGCGTTGAGGATGCTGCAGCAGTTGCTATAAAATATGTTTCTCATTATTTATTGGCCTTTAGATGTGAAACATCCTGTATAAAACATCCGGTTGTTTTCTCGTGCCGTTTGGTTGGACACTTTGAATTGCGGAAAGGACTGTTCCAGCCTTAGCACCAATGTGTCGCCTAAAGATGTATATAAACTGTCGGCGGTCGAATTATAGGGAAGACTGCCGAAATAGCAAAGATGATTTTCATTCATGAAAAGATCGGCGCCTAACCAACCTTTTCGGATACCCCATTCGGTTGAATCGGGGAGGGAAACATAGAGGTCGAGACTGTCCGATTGTACCATCAGGTTCAACGGGGCGTTTTTGTCGAATGACTTGCGCAGACGATCTTGGTCGGGTAGCAGGTAACTTTGCCGGTTTCGTTGGATTTGGGCGACTTCTTCGAGTAGTTTCTTGCTGTAACTTGCCACCCATATGCCCTCGTGTTGATAATAACCGAAAAAACGGTTTCCGGTATCCGGGTAATAGGTAAAAGTGATGCCGTCCCTTTTTTGTTTCTGCGGAGCGAACGAGCCGAAAGCCTTTTGCAATGTGTTTTCCTCTATCCGGCCGACGAGGTTGTTTCCCGCTTGTGCATAAAGGATAACTCCCTGTGGATGGAAAGATAGAAGTAACCACGGGATATTCCGGTTGTTTTGGATGATGGAAAGGTAGATATCCGGAATCTTCGAGGCGAAAGCATCCCGTTCCGAGTCTCGGGATAAGATATATTTGGTGAAAGCGGCAGGGCGATTTACACTTAGGATCGCATCCGATGCCGGGGCGACTAAGGTATATAGATCAGTCCGCACCGTATCTTTCTCTTTTTGCATTTTGCCTAAAAAGAACCAGACTGCCACCAGTGTAGCGAGAGCAGCTATAACGAATGTCACTATTTCTCGCTTGTCAGCTTTCATTGTACGTTATGTTTTCTTGGGACTCAGGAAATATTTACACCAAGGTTTGAGACCACATTCTTCGCATTTAGGCTTGCGGGCGATACAGGTGTAACGTCCGTGCAGGATCAACCAGTGGTGGGCGATCGGGATTTGTTCCTCCGGGATGTGCTTCACCAACTCCTTTTCCGTTTCCAACGGGGTTTTGCTGTTGTTTGTCAGGCCGATGCGGTTGGCTACGCGGAACACATGTGTGTCGACAGCCATTGCCGGCTTGTTGTAGACGACCGAGGCTATGACGTTTGCCGTCTTGCGGCCTACGCCGGGCAACTTTTGCAACTCGTCGATATCGGATGGTACGACACCGTCGAAATCGGACATCAGCATCTTCGCCATGCCGACTAAATGTTTTGATTTATTGTTGGGATAAGATACGCTTCGGATATATTCAAAGATCACTTCCGAAGTAGAAGCGGCCATGACTTCGGGGGTCGGAAAATCCCGGAAGAGGGCAGGAGTGATCATATTCACCCGTTTATCCGTACATTGGGCGGACAGGATCACAGCGATAAGCAACTGATACGGGTTGTCATAATGCAGTTCCGTTTCGGCGACCGGCACATGCTCGTTGAACCAATTCAAGACTCCTTTATATCGTTCCTCTTTGCGCATATATTATTTTATTAGTGACATGAAATTTTTACCAAGAAGCAATCCTAAGAATACGGCTAACAATCCTAACACATTGCTGGCGATCAGGTTTAAAAGTGCCAACTTATATTCACCTGTTTTCATCAGCGACATCGTATCTAGTGCAAACGAAGAGAATGTGGTAAATCCGCCAAACAGCCCAGTGAAGAGAAATACTCTTGCGCCCGCAGATAGATTACAAGTTTCGGCTATACTCCAACAGAAGCCGATGAGGAAAGAGCCGATCACATTGACCGAAAGTATCCCGAAAGGGAAGGAGTGTAGCATCGAACGCTGTACCCACGTGGAAACTCCGTAGCGGAATACGGTGCCGATTGCCCCTCCTGTTATAAGTAGTAAAACCTTTATCATACCATTTACGTTTTTAGTGTGTTTTTCCCCGGGCTGGTTAAGGACCCGGGGAAGATGGTAAATGATTTAGGTTCTCAACTTAATTGGCTGACTCAAACTGTCTCAGGAAACGAACATCGTTTTCGGAGAACATGCGTAAGTCTTTTACTTGGTATTTCAGGTTTGTTATACGCTCAATCCCCATTCCTAAAGCATAACCGGAATATACTTTGCTGTCGATACCACAGTTTTCAAGCACATTCGGGTCTACCATACCGCAACCGAGAATTTCCACCCAACCGGTTCCTTTACAGAACGGGCAGCCTTTTCCACCACAGATATTACAAGAAATATCCATTTCGGCAGAAGGTTCAGTGAACGGGAAATAAGATGGACGCAAGCGGATTTTCGTGTCTGCGCTGAACATTTCTTTGGCGAAGAACAGTAATGCCTGTTTCAAGTCGGCGAAAGAAACGTTTTTGTCCACATACAAGGCTTCTACCTGATGGAAGAAACAGTGTGCGCGATAGGAGATCGCTTCATTACGATATACACGTCCCGGACAGATAATACGGATAGGAGGCTCTTGATTCTCCATGACACGTGTTTGTACGGAAGAAGTGTGTGTACGAAGCAATACGTCCGGATTATGTTGGATAAAGAAAGTATCCTGCATGTCGCGGGCAGGGTGGTCTTCTGCAAAGTTCAAAGAAGAGAATACATGCCAGTCGTCTTCGATTTCCGGTCCTTCAGCAATGCTGAATCCTAAGCGTCCGAAGATGTCGCAGATTTCTTTCTTTACGAGTGAAAGCGGATGGCGAGTACCTAATTCGATAGGATAGGATGTACGGGTGAGGTCGATGTCATCATTCGTCGTCTGTACATTCTCAAAGCTGGCTTTCAGCTCATTAATTCTATTTTGGGTTGCCTCTTTCAGCTTGTTGAGGTGCTGGCCGACTTCACGCTTCTGATCTGCCGCTACATTGCGAAAATCATTCATCAGCAAAGATATTTCACCTTTTTTGCTGAGATATTTAATGCGTAATGCCTCCAGTTCTTCAGCGTTTGCCGCTTTCAGGTTCTCTACTTCCTTAAGCAGAGCGTTAATCTTATTGATCATTTCTAATCATTTTTATTTTCAACGTGCAAATTTACTCCTTTCTTTGAATACTGCAACCGATTACGGCGGGTTTTTTTGAAAAAAGGGAGTCAACTATTCTCTTTTTATCAGAAATTGTAAGCTACGCCGATACCTAAAATATCTTTGAACTGAACTTTGGCGCCTCGTTTTTTGCCTTCATCATTAAAGGTTTTCACGTCGTTGTCGTATTTGAGCGTGGTGTTGAGTGTAGCATTAAGGTATTTGTTAATTTTCATGTTGATCAGAACATCCCAGTTCACGTCTACGTTACCGAACTGCTTATTATATTATAAAGGAGTAAAAAAGTCCACGTTTGTGATCAGGTTCACGTTCTCCATGATTTTTTGCTCTGCTTTAGCTTTAATATAAATATAAGCCCCGATCTCAGCCCGAAAACGGTCGCCGGGATCGACACCGAAGCACCTTCATTGGACAGATAGCCGTCTTTCACAAATGTAAAAAACAGGTAGCATTCGCTTTTGTTTACCCAGACTTCACAGATCAAAGTTATTATCCGTTCATCTTACCGTTTTCTTTTGAGCGGCAACCGAGGGAAGAGCTTTCTAAAACGGATCAAATGACTCGTGATGTTGCTGCCCGCAATGATGATTGTCACGGCGAGAATAATTAATAATATCCCGCAACCGATCCTTGGTGTCAAGGTTTCGCCGAACACGGCAACCCCGAAAAATACAGCTGTGACCGGCTCTAGTGCTCCCAGTATGGCTGTCGGTGTCGAACCGATATACTGGACAGCACTAGTTGTACAAAGGAATGAAATGGCGGTAGGGAAGACGGCAAGCGCGATCAGGTTTCCCCAAAGATACCATTTGTCCACAATATAAAGGTCTTTCCCGAACCCGACACGGACAAAGAATAGAGATACGCCGAAAAGCAGTATGTAAAAAGTCAGCGGAAGCGTAGCCACGTTTTTCAGTGTCGATTGGTTCACTCCTATTATGTAGATGGCATAGGAGAGAGCTGAAGCCATAACCAGCAAAACACCGGTGAGACTGAGTGTTGTGCCATCACCGCTTTTATAGAGCAGACCGATACCTGATAGTGCCAGTAAAATGCAAAAGACTGTTTGTAAGGTTAGTTTCTCTTTGAATACAAGTGCCATAATCAATGCGACCATGATCGGATAGACGAAAAGAAGTGTAGAAGCAATCCCGACTTCCATATAATTGTAACTTTGGAACAAAGCTAATGAAGAAAAAGCAACCAATAGCCCCATGACAATCAGTGGAACTGCTGCTTTATGTTCTATTTTGAAACTTCTCCCTCTCCCTTTAATCATCATGCCTAGTATGGGAATTGCGAACAAGTACCTGAAAAAAAGAACCGAATCAGGATCCATTCCGTCTTTATACAGTGGAAGAGCAAATAGTGGGTTAGTTCCGTAAGTTGCAGCGGCGATCGCTCCCAAAAAATATCCTTTTACCTTTGCATTCATGTCATGTAGAATTTGAGGTGCAAATGTAATAATATATATTGATGTTTTTTGTTCTGTTAAAATCTGCAATTTGTAATTTCCTGCCCTTGTATCTCTTCCTTTTGGAGGCTGGACAGGGAAGGAAGCGAAACTACAGCAGCTTACAATAATCCCTGCAAAAAGTTATTCACATTCGGATACCTATGAGAGGCAAAGGCATTTGCTTAGTCAAATAATAGAATAAATGTTTCCGGGCATTGAAATAAAAAGGGGGTAAATATTGGGGGAGGATACCCGGGAACATTCTTTGTCTTTAATTTATTTTGACTTTTTCCCCTGATGGGCTACGGCATCCATTAGTTTTTTGATTTCTTCCGGATCGCCGAGGAAATAATCCTTCACGAAATTCAGATTATCGTCAAACTCAAATATATACGGTACGGCAGTCGGCAGATTGAGATGTACGATTTCGTCGTCCGGAATGTTTTTTAAATATTTGATGATCCCGCGTAGGCTGTTCCCATGAGCGGCAATCAATATCTCATCGGAAGTTTCGAGTGAAGGGAAAATCACCTCTTTCCAATAAGGTAGAATTCGTTCTACCGTATCTTTCAGCGACTCGGTACGGGGAAGCTCGTTATCGGGTATATCTTTATAACGGAGTTCGAAACGTGGGTTGCGTGGGTCGTCTTCTTTAAGGGGTTTGGGAGCAATGTCGTAACTCCTTCGCCAGATCAGTACCTGTTCGTCCCCGTACTTCTCGGCCGTTTCGCTTTTGTTCAATCCTTGCAATGAACCGTAATGTTTCTCATTCAGCCGCCAACTTTTTTCTACGGGAATCCAGTCCCGGTCCATGCGGTCCAGAACGCAATTCAGTGTTTTGACCGCACGTTTTAGGTAAGAGGTATAGGCTTTGTCGAATTTGAAATCATTTTCTTTCAACAGGTCGCCGGCTTTTGAAGCTTCTTCGATGCCTTTTTCGGTAAGATCGACATCGGTCCATCCGGTAAACCGGTTTTCCTTGTTCCAGATACTTTCCCCGTGACGGAGCAATACTATTTTTTTCATATTCTTCTGTTTTTACATTTATATATATAACAACAGGACGAAGGCGATGGATTAGAGCTGCTTTTTCATTAATCTGTAAAAGTGGTTATATTATCTGTAATCCGTATACAGTCCGGTTATTATTATCCGTCTATTTTTGCAATTGTAAAAGCTTGTCTGGTATTTTATCGAAAAAGTAGTATATTTGCAGGCAATAATTTAAGAATCAAAAAATTGTGGAATATGCCTTTGAAGCGTTTCGGAGTCTCGTTGGAGGATAACCTGCTGGAGTCGTTGGATCAGTATGTGAGCGAGAACGGTTTCGCCAACCGTTCGCAGGCGATCCGTTTTCTGGTGGAGAAGAATGTCGCTGAAAAGAAATGGCAATGTAACCATATCGTGGCAGGTACGATCATTCTTATGTATGACCAGGTAAAAAAAGAGATTACTTCCCGGATTGCCGATATTCAGCAAAATTATCAGGATGTTATCTTGTCTTCTTCCCAATATTATGTGAACCGGAATTTTTGTCTGCACATTGCAACCGTGATGGGCACAGCTTACCGTCTGACTGAGTTGTCGGACCGGTTGACTACGATAAAGGGGCTTAAGCATGGCAAGTTGGTTATGAGCCGGGCCGATTAGATATATTTTTTACCCGTATGGTAGCACGAATTTTGAAAAGTGTAACACGATTAAATAACAATAGAAATTTAATACATAAAAATGAGATATGAAAAAAGTAATTTTACTTGCTTCCGGGCTTTTGTGCAGTTCGCTGGTCTTTGCAAGCGATCCGGCTGCAATCGATAGCCTGATTAACTTGCAGGGAGTTGTGATTTCAGCGAATAAGGTACAAGTGAACCGGAGTAGTGTGCCGCTTACTATCTCGGTGATAGACCGAGAGCAAATCGAAGCGAGCAGCGAATCGGCACTGTTGCCGGTACTTTCCCAACATGTACCAGGATTGTTTGTGACGCAAAAGGGAATTACCGGTTTTGGAGTTTCGGAAGGAGCGGCAGGTACGGTTAACATTCGTGGTGTCGGAAGTGGAAATAAGGTTTTAATGCTGTTCGACGGGCAACCGCAATGGGCTGGAGTGTTCGGACATTCTTTGCCTGATACTTATGTGGCTTCGGATGTAGAGCGCGTGGAAGTGATTCGTGGTCCCGGTTCTTTGCTGTATGGTTCTAACGCGATGGGAGGGGTTGTCAATATCATTACCCGTCATCATAAACAGGAAGGACGGCGTACACAGGCGCGTGTGATGTATGGCTCTTACAATACGCAAAAATATATGGTGAATAACGGTTTTAACGTAGGTAAATTCAGTAGTTTTATCTCGATAAATCACGATCGAACCGATGGGCATCGACCAAATTCGGATTTTAACATCACAAATGGTTTTGCTAATTTAGGATATGCTTTCAATGAGCATTATAAGATGACAGGTGATGTAAGCCTTGCCAAATCGAAGTTTCAAAATCCTGGTAAAACATTTGAGCCTGTTATAGACAATAAAATGAATATTTTGCGTGGAACAGCTTCTATGGCATTGGAAAATAATCAGGGTAAGATGAGCGGGGCCTTGCGCCTGTTCTATAATTGGGGAAACCATAAAATCAATGATGGTTACAATCCAGGAGAAGAGCCTTTGACTTATCTTTTTCGTTCTGACGACCACAACGTGGGAGTCCAATTGTATGAATCGTTCCGTTTGTTTAAGGGGAATAACTTTACTGTCGGTGTGGATTATAAAAACTGGGGTGGACATGCTTGGAATGACAATAATGACGGTTCAAAAAAAGAATTGGTGGATAAAACGGTGAATGAAACAGCCGGATATGCCATCATGCAACAAGAACTTTTTGGCATATTGAGCCTGAATGCCGGTGTCCGCTATGAACACAGTAGCACTTATGGAGGCGAATGGGTTCCGCAGGGAGGAGTTACGGTACGTCCGTTTGAAGGAAATACGATCCGTGCATCTGTCTCTAAAGGATTTCGTAGTCCGAATATCCGCGAAATGTATATGTGGGGAGCTGCCAATGCAGATTTGAAACCGGAGAGTATGGTAAATTATGAAGTTGCTGTCGGACAGTCTTTTTTAGGGGGCGACTTGTATACTGAGCTGACAGCTTTCTTTATCGACGGGAAAGATATGATTTATTCCGTAAGCGTGAATGGGGACGGTAGACCTCCTTATAAGAATTTGAATACAGGAACCTTTACGAATAAAGGTATAGAGTTTGAAGCTCGCTATCAGATTTGTAAGAATTTGAACCTGGATATGAACTATAGTTATCTGCACATGAGCAAACCTATTCCTGGAGCCCCTGGACATAAGTTCTATGCAGGGGCCACCTATATGCCGGGACGTTTCACTTTGAACGTGAATATGCAGTCTGTCTTTGATTTGTATACAGATGCAGAATGCTCTAAGAAAGAGGATTTTGCAACTTTGAATGCGAAAGTCGCTTATCGTTTCGGTACACGTGATAAAGGATTGAACCTCTTTGTGAAAGGAGAAAACCTGACGGCAACCCGTTACACTATTAATGATGGTTTTCCGATGCCGAAAGCGATCTTCATGGGTGGGATCGATGTCACTTTCTAAACATTTTGTATACCTTTGCGCCTTGTAACAATTAATAAAAATCATTATGTCAGTTGCAAAAAGGGATTTAGAGGATAATAGAAAGGTGACCACACATCGCCTGATAGAAATGAAACAGCGTGGGGAGAAAATTTCCATGTTGACAGCTTACGATTATTCGATGGCTCAACTGATCGATCAGGCTGGTATGGATGTCATATTGGTAGGCGATTCGGCTTCCAACGTAATGGCTGGTAATGTAACGACACTGCCGATCACGCTTGACCAAATGATCTATCATGGCAAATCGGTCATGAAAGCGGTGAAACGTGCCTTGGTGGTGGTGGACCTGCCTTTTGGCACGTATCAAGGAAACTCAAAAGAAGCGTTGGCTTCGGCTATCCGTGTGATGAAGGAAACGCATGCGGATTGTATCAAGCTTGAAGGAGGTTCTGAAATTCGGGAATCTATCGAACGTATTCTGTGTGCGGGTATTCCTGTCATGGGACATCTGGGATTGACGCCTCAGTCTATTAATAAGTTCGGGACATATACGGTTCGTGCCCGTGAGGAAGCGGAAGCGAAGAAGCTGATCGCAGATGCTCATCTGTTGGAAGAGATCGGTTGCTTTGCAATCGTATTGGAAAAGATTCCGGCTGCTTTGGCTGCACAGGTCGCTTCCGAACTGACGATTCCGATTATCGGTATCGGTGCTGGCGGAGGAGTAGACGGACAGGTGTTGGTTATGCATGATATGTTAGGTATCAACCAGGGATTTTCTCCCCGTTTCTTGCGCCGTTATGCGAATTTGGCAGAAGATATCACTCGTGCCGTGCAGACTTATATTGAGGATGTGAAGACGCAAGATTTCCCGAACGAGAAGGAACAATATTAATAATGTGTCAGTCCCATCTGTTGATCGGTGCTGCTTCATCGGGGAGCGGGAAAACAACTTTTACACTAGGTTTGCTTCGTGCCTTGAAGAACCGTTCGTTTAAGGTGCAGCCTTTCAAATGCGGACCGGACTATATCGACACTCGTCATCATAGGATGGCTGCCGGTAATCCGTCCGTGAACTTGGATCTCTTTATGATGTCAGAGGCACACGTGCGTGATTTGTATGCCGGCTATACGGAAAAAGCGGATGTGGCGGTAACCGAAGGCGTGATGGGATTGTTTGACGGGTATGACGGTATGAAAGGGAGCTGTGCGGAAATCGCCTGTATGCTGAAAATACCGGTAGTCCTGATTGTAAATGCGAAAAGTACGGCATATTCGGTGGCTCCTTTATTGTACGGGTTTAAACAATTCAACAAGCAAGTGCAGATAGTTGGGGCTGTCTTTAATTTTGTTGCTTCCGAAAACCATTATTCTTTTTTGAAAATTCATTTAACTGTTCTGACTTATATTTGATTTCTTTTTTTACACATTCTATATAATTTTGTATATTATTTTCCTCATTGCAATATGAAATAAAATCACAATAATAACATTTCCTCTTGCAAAATGGAATATGTATATAAATTCCTATTTCTTTCATAACTCTACCCTTAATTCATCTGCAATTTGAGATATCACCTTTAATCTGTGGTTAACTCCAGACTTTCCAACTGGGACTTTTAACATATTTCCAAGTTCAACCAAAGAAGCCTCTGGGTTTTCCAAACGCAAAGTTGCAATTTCCTTTAAATTTTCAGATAAATTTTCAAACCTATTCATTTTTTTTATTAATTTTATATCCTCAATTTGCTTTAAGGCTGCATTTATAGTTTTATTAAGATTTGCTGTTTCGCAGTTCACCATTCTATTAACATTATTTCTCATATCTCTCATTACACGAATCTCTTCAAATCTTAAAACAGATGAACTTGCCCCCATAAATGCTAAAATATTTGCAATAGTTCCGCCTTCTTTACTATATAAAGAATATCCCTTGCTTTTTTTTAATAATTTAAATTGAATTTGATATTCTTGTAAAATATTACAAATTATCATGGCTTCTTTTTCTTGTCTAAAGGAAATTTCCACATGATATTTATTTTCTGGATTATTAATTGAACCTCCTCCTAAAAATGCCCCTCTTACTAAAGCCTTTTTTAATACTTCTTGTTTTAAAATATCCTCTAAAAAGGAATTTAAACTTGTAGTATCATCTACAGCCCTAAAATTTTTTTTAACATCAGTTGTTTTAGCTGAAATCGTATAAATTTTTCCTTGTATACCAATAGAATAGTTCATAATATTTAAATTGTTTAGTAGTTTACTAAAACGGTTTATGTTATATTCACTTTCGGTTGAGAAATTAACGCTTTTACCATTTAATGTAACATTTCCTGTTATTATATACCCAATTAATTCTGCTTTTACTGCATCTTTATTAGCTAATGTAGCAGTTTTGCTAAGTTCTTCTTTTACTTCTGATGAAAAAGACATAAAAAATCACCTCATTTTTGCAATTATCATTCGATCGTTTCCTGCTAAATCTTTTATACAGGTTATATCATTATAGTTTGTATCATTCTCTAACAATTTAATTACTTTTTCTTTCTGATTATAACCAATTTCTAAATATATCTTGCCATTCACATTTAGATATTTCCACGCATAATCTGCAATTATTTTGTAAAATTTAAGTCCATCTTTTCCTCCATCTAGAGCAATACTTGGCTCATTTTGTACCTGTTTTTCAAGTGTTTTTATCGTATCTGATTCAATATATGGAGGGTTTGATACTATAATATCAAATTTTTCATTTTCTATTTTTTCAAACATATCTGATAGAATGAATTTCATTTTTTTATGTACTAGATTTTTTTCTGCGTTTAATTTTGCAATTTGCAATGCTTTCATACTAATATCTAATGCAGTAACTTCGCTTTCTTCAATATATTTTGCAAGACTTATACCAATTGCTCCACTACCTGTACATAAGTCTAATATTTTTACTTTTTTTCCTTCATAATCTTTTATTATTTTTTCTACAATTGTTTCTGTATCTGGTTGTGGAATTAAAACGTTTTCATCAACATAGAATTTTAATTTCATAAATTCTTGAGAATTTGTTATATATTGAATTGGAACTCCACTTATAATTTTGAAAACTCCTTTGTTAAAAGCTTCCTCTTGTTCATTATCTAACTCCTTTTCTCCATTTGTAATTAAATATACTTGCTCTTTATCTAAAATAAATTGCATTAAAGTTCTTGTTTGAATACAAGCATCTTCTATATTATTTTCAATTAATTTTCTTTTACCTTCATTTAATAATTGTTTAATTTGCAATTTATAACTTCTCCTTAAATTTTTTATTTATTTTCTCATATTATTTACTATTTTGCAATAAAAAACAAAAAGCCCCGCTTTAGCCGCAAGGTGAATGAAATTTTAAGGACCTGCTTTCACAGGTGGGTGTCTTGTTAAATGCTCCTGGGTTTCTTACATAAATGCAAGCATACACGCCACATTTAAAGGCGGACTCCCGTTTAATGTTTGTTGGTTCTAAAATTCCAGTCTACACGTACTATGCAGGGAAGATTAATATCTTTATTCATTTTGTAAATATATATTAGCATACTACATTTATAATTTGCAAATTTATTTTTTCTTATAA
>OGUN01000885.1_pt1 | contig 23594 bp, 19 predicted proteins | sample 1553621 | NCBI WGS metagenome assembly OGUN01 (sample SAMEA2580300, study PRJEB22360) | human gut metagenome | biome: human gut; feature: human-associated habitat; material: faeces | place: Denmark | collected 2008/2010
ATAAGCAATAGTAGCCGGTACAAAATCATTATCTATGGATACACTATTAGCCTTTTGAAGATAATTTTCCGCTTGTTCTAAATTTCCACGCTTTTGCTCAAGATCTGATAAGGTCAAATAATCCGAAGCAGTATCACTCGAATCCTCTTTTATGCTCTTCAATAAATATTTTTCAGCTAAATCATATTTTTCCAAAACATTAAATATATTACCTAGACCATTGTATACATAATTTCTAACCTCATCTACTCTCAAGGAATCTATTATCACTTCTGCTCGCTTCAATATAGTTAAAGCTAAATAATTAGAATCAACATCCATATAACTCCTTCCCTCATTCACAAACGAACGCACATAGCTTTTCATATTACCGGCCAATCGAAAATACCGTCCGCTCTCCTTATATTTTTTTGCAGCTAACACATAACGATCATCCAGTTCATACAAATCCCCCATATAACTACAAATATACCCGGCACGATTATAGTTCTTAATCGCCAACGCTACCTCCAGCGCATCGGAGTAAGCCCTCATTGCCTTCTCGTACTCCTTATCCTCCACATACGAACGCCCCAGATAAAGGCCGATCTCAGCCTCCTCTTCCCGCATCTTTTTCTTTTGATAGTATTTCAAGGCGATCTCAAGCTGGTTCGTATAAGGCATTTCGTCCTCTATTTTATCGGCGGCACGTGCGTACAACATACACCAACGGGCTATCAGACGGGGACTCATCTCTTCCGGGAGCGGAATGGAATCCAATGTAGTGATTACGCTATCCGGATAGGCATCAAACAGGCGTTCCGCCTGATTGATCAAACGGATTTCCTCAGATTCATTTTGGCATCCTACCACAAGGAAAGTCAAGGAAGTTAATAGTATATATATAAATGACTTCATCCTTTATTATAGATAAGCAAAATTAAATATTTTTAATTCATAAACAAACGATAGAACAACAAAATAACAAATACAAGAAGAAAAAACACACAATAAGTCCATGCAAAGGTATCAAGTTATATATACATGAATATCAGTGATATAAAAACATCATCATGTTTTCCGGAAAACACGTACATGTTTTTCCGAAAAGTCGTACGTGTTTTTCATAAATCACGTACGTGTTTTTCCCGGAAATCTTATAAGGAAAATAAGAACACATAAAAAATAGACAATAAGCCGGATCAGCAATAACTCATTGTACAACTTACAAATGCAACCAATCATTAATATCCAACTAGCTTATTGCTTATCTCAATTATTTTACAAACCTTTGCGAACATAATATTAAACTAAAATCTTTACTATGGAATTACAAACGATACAAAACAAGATTCACGAGATCAGAGGGCAAAAAGTCATGCTGGATTTTGATCTGGCGGAAATGTATGGAATAGAGACAAGGGTACTTAAACAGGCAGTCAGGCGTAATCCTAAACGATTCGAGGGAAATGATTTTATGTTTGAATTGACCAAGGAGGAACTTTCAAGATCACAATTTGTGACCTTGAATAAAGGTAGAGGTAATAACTTTAAATATATGCCATTCGCTTTCACGGAACTAGGAGTCGCAATGCTAAGTAGTGTGCTGAACTCAGACATTGCGATCGAAATCAACAGAAACATTATGAGAGCCTTTGTCGCTATCCGGAATTATACCTTACAAGCTACCACTAGTTCCATCGAAATTAAAGAGCTACAAGAACGTATCAAATCTCTTGAAATGGCTAATGAGGAAACCCTTTGCGCTATCAATGATCTCAGTGAAGACACCCAAAAGTCTTTGGATGATATTTACATAGCTCTTTCCGAACTGGCTACAAAGAAAAAGAACAATGCTAAAAGGCCTAAAATTGGTTATATCAAATAAAGTAAACTAATAAGTTCTTATACTATGGAATTACAAGCGATACAAAACAAGATTTATGAGATCAGAGGGCAAAAAGTCATGCTGGATTTTGATCTGGCGGAAATGTATGGAACAGAAACCGCCCAACTGAAACGTGCGGTCAGACGAAACATAGAACGCTTTCCTGATGATTTTATGTTCACATTAACAATTCAAGAATTTAACAACTTGAAAAACAATATGGTATGCCAAATTGGCATCTCAAAGAAAGGAGGTAACCAATATGCTCCATTCGCTTTCACGGAGCAAGGTATAGCAATGCTTTCTTCTGTACTCAGATCCGATACAGCCATTAAAGTCAATATCTCTATCATGCGTGCTTTCGTCGGCATACGACAAATAATAAGTTCTTCCTCCCCTTTGCTTGAACTCCAACAAGAAGTAAAGGAACTCAAAGCGTATATCGAAGAAGCATTTGCCGATTACAACGACATCAACGAAGATACCCGTACGCAACTTGAGCTAATCAATCTGTCACTCGCTGAGTTACAAGCGAAAAGAACCGAGAATCAATCTCGCCCCCGGATTGGTTACGTGAAATAAACAGTTCATGTAAATAACTCATATAAAATAAATAAATTCACTAACTTTGTGGCCTTAAATAGAAAACGATACAAAAACGATAAACGATCATGGAGTACAATTTCAGAGAGATTGAGAAGAAGTGGCACGACTACTGGATTGCCGAAAAGGTTTATAAAGTCGAAAAAGACACGAATAAGCCTAAATACTATGTATTGGACATGTTCCCCTATCCTTCCGGTGCGGGATTGCACGTTGGCCACCCGCTCGGTTATATAGCTTCTGATATTTATTCGCGTTTCAAACGTTTGCAAGGTTTTAACGTATTGCACCCGATGGGTTACGACGCTTACGGATTGCCCGCCGAGCAATACGCCATCCAGACCGGCCAACATCCGGAGATCACGACAAAAAATAATATAGCCCGTTATCGGGAGCAATTGGAAAAGATCGGTTTCTGCTACGATTGGAGCCGTGAGATCCGTACCTGCGATCCCGAATATTACAAATGGACGCAATGGGCCTTCATCCGGATGTTCAACAGCTACTACTGCAACGACGAGAAGCAAGCCCGCCCGATCAGCGAGTTGATACAGGCTTTCGAGACCAGTGGTACGGAAGGTCTGAACGTAGCTTGCGGAGAGGAACTTAGTTTCACCGCCGAGGAATGGAAAGCCAAGAGCGATAAAGAAAAACAAGAGATATTACTCAACTACCGGATCGCTTATCGTGGCGAGACCATGGTAAACTGGTGTGCCGCCTTGGGTACCGTATTAGCGAATGATGAGGTCGTGAACGGTGTTTCCGAGCGTGGAGGCTATCCGGTGGAACAAAAGATCATGCGCCAATGGTGCTTACGTGTATCCGCTTACGCGCAACGCCTGTTGGACGGATTGGATACGATCGACTGGACGGATTCCTTGAAAGAGACCCAAAAGAACTGGATCGGACGCAGCGAAGGTGCCGAGGTTCGCTTCAAGGTAAAAGACAGCGACAAGGAATTCACGATCTTTACGACCCGTGCCGATACGATGTTTGGTGTAACCTTCATGGTATTAGCCCCGGAAAGCGAATTGGTTCAACAATTAACTACGGCAGACCAAAAAGCGGAAGTAGACGCTTACCTAGATCGCACCAAGAAACGTACCGAGCGCGAGCGCATCGCCGACCGTCAGGTAACCGGTGTATTCAGTGGTTCCTATGCTATTAACCCGTTTACGGGCGAGGCGGTTCCCATCTGGATCAGCGACTATGTATTGGCCGGCTACGGTACGGGAGCGATCATGGCGGTTCCGGCGCACGATAGTCGCGACTACGCTTTCGCGAAGCATTTCGGACTGGAAATCCGCCCCTTGGTGGAAGGTTGCGACGTAAGCGAGGAAAGTTTCGATGCCAAGGAAGGTATCGTATGCAATTCTCCGAGAGCCGGCGTTACTCCTTATTGCGATCTTTCCTTGAACGGACTGACGATCAAGGAAGCGATAGCCGCTACCAAGAAATACGTAAAAGATCACGATCTGGGACGTGTGAAGATAAACTACCGCTTGCGCGACGCTATTTTCAGCCGCCAGCGTTATTGGGGCGAACCGTTCCCGGTATATTACGACGCCGATAGCATGCCTCAGATGTTGCCGGAAGAATGTCTGCCCCTGTTGCTGCCGGAAGTAGATAAATTCTTGCCTACCGAGACGGGCGAGCCTCCATTAGGACACGCCGTTAAATGGGCTTGGGACACGGTAAACCAAAAAGTCACCGAGGTATCGAAGATCGATAACCAGACGATCTTCCCGCTGGAGCTTTGTACGATGCCGGGCTTCGCCGGTTCTTCCGCTTATTATTTGCGCTATATGGACCCGCGTAATGATAAAGCCTTGGTAGCTAAAGACGTGGATGAATATTGGAGAAACGTGGATTTATATATCGGTGGTACGGAACACGCTACCGGCCACTTGATTTACAGCCGTTTCTGGAATAAGTTCTTGTTCGACTTGGGTATCGTTTGCGAGGAAGAGCCGTTCAAGAAATTGATCAACCAAGGTATGATCCAAGGACGCTCGAACTTCGTGTACCGCATCAACGGAACCAATAAATTCGTTTCCTTGAACTTGAAAGACCAATACGAGGTCACCCCTATCCATGTAGACGTAAATATCGTATCTAACGATCTGTTGGATATAGAGGCTTTCAAGAACTGGCGTCCGGAATACAACGACGCGGAGTTCGTATTGGAAGATGGTAAATATATCTGCGGATGGGCAGTCGAGAAGATGTCCAAATCCATGTTCAACGTAGTGAACCCGGATATGATCGTTGAGAAATATGGTGCCGATACCCTACGTTTGTACGAGATGTTCCTAGGCCCGCTGGAGCAATCCAAGCCTTGGGATACGAACGGTATCGACGGCGTACACCGTTTCTTAAAGAAGCTTTGGGGCTTGTTCTTCGGCAATACGGATACCCTACAAGTTACCGATGCCGAGCCTACGGCCGACGAATTGAAATCCTTGCATAAGCTGATCAAGAAAGTAACGTTCGACATCGAGCATTTCTCATACAACACGTCCATTAGCGCCTTCATGATTTGCGTGAACGAGTTAACGAGCTTAAAATGCAGCAAGCGCGCCATCTTGGAGCCGCTGATCACCTTATTGGCTCCGTTCGCTCCCCACATCACGGAAGAGCTATGGCATCAATTAGGACATGATACGACCATCTGCGATGCCCAGTGGCCGGAACATAACGAAGAGTATCTGGTAGAAAAATCAGTTACCTACGTCATCTCATTCAATGGTAAAGCCCGTTTCAACCTCGAACTTCCGGCAGATATCTCCCGTGAAGACGCTGAGAAGGCGGCCTTGAGCCATGAGAACTCAGCGAAGTGGATGGAAGGCAAGACCGTTAAGAAGGTAATTGTCGTTCCCGGCAAAATCGTTAATATCGTAGTGGGATGAACTTAAAACTCACAAAAATCTATTTTTCCGTACAGGATTATCTAATGATCCTGTTCGGAACTTTATTATACGGATTCGGATTCAACGCCTTTATCCTTTCCAACGAGATCGTGACAGGTGGGGTAAGTGGTATCTGTGCGTTGATCTTCTTTGCCTCCAATGGATTGATCCCGGTATCCGTATCTTATTTTGTCATCAACGTAGCCTTGTTGGTGGTAGCCTTAAAGATCCTTGGTCTAAAATTCTTGATAAAAACTATTTTCGGAGTTTTCTCACTCTCGGCTTCTCTCTCTCTCTTCGAGTGGCTGCTGAAAGGACAACCTATACTGCACGACCAGCCGTTTATGGCTATCATAATCGGAGCGTTCATGTGTGGTGCCGGACTAGGATTGGTATTCTCGGCGAACGGTAGTACCGGAGGTACGGATATTATCGGTGCGGTAATCAATAAATATAAGAATATATCGATCGGACGTATCCTTCTGTTTTGCGATTTCTTCATCATCAGTTCCTCTTTCTTCCTGTTCCATAACGTGGACAAGATCGTTTTCGGTTTCGTGGAGATGGTCATAAGCAATTACGTTCTCGACATGGTATTGAACGGTAACCGCCAATCCGTACAATTCCTCATCTTCTCCCAGAAGTACGACGAGATAGCAGATCGTATCATCCATGAGTTAGGCCGTGGCTGCACGATACTAGACGGTGAGGGCGGTTATTCCCGCAAACCCGTCAAAGTAGTCGTACTACTCGCCAAGAAATCCGAATCCGTCTCCATCTTCCGGATCGTGAAGCGGATAGACCACCAAGCGTTCATCTCCCAAAGTATCGTCCGAGGGGTATATGGTGAGGGGTTCGATCAGATAAAGACTTAAAAAAGAATATACAAACAATTTAAAGCATTTCCATACGTTATATATCTACCGTATAGAAATGCTTTCTTATTTAATAGATTACGAAATATGAAACTTGTATTCGCGACAAATAATCAACACAAACTGGACGAGGTCCGCAAGATAACCGCCGGATACGCGGAAATCATAAGTTTATCCGATATAGATTGCCATGACGATATCCCCGAGACGGCAGATACCTTAGAGGGAAATGCTTTGCTAAAAGCCCGCTATATCAAGGAGAAATTCGGATATGATTGTTTCGCTGACGACACGGGATTAGAAGTCGAGGTATTGAATAATGCTCCGGGAGTCTATTCGGCTCGTTACGCAGGAACAGGGCACGACTCGGAAGCTAATATGAACAAGCTGTTGTCCGAAATGAATCATAAAGAAAACAGAAAAGCACGTTTCCGCACGGTCATAGCTCTAGTCCTTGACGGAAAAGAATATACCTTCGACGGTATCGTGAATGGCTCTATCACTACCGAAAAACGCGGAGATAGCGGATTTGGATACGATCCTATATTCATGCCTGATACCTATACACAAACTTTCGCCGAGATGGGTAACGATACAAAAAACCAGATCAGCCATCGTGCGAAAGCCGTCATGAAGTTAACATCATTTTTATCTGATTATAATTGTTAATATGAGACATATACTTACTATCATTCTATTTTCATTTTTTTCATTCACTGTATTAGCCGCTAATTTTAATACAACCGGATGGAAAACGTATCTTTCTTACAATAACACAAACAGCGTAGAGGAATCGAACGACCAAGTATTTGTGGTAGCGGAAGGATCTCTTTATACGTATGGAAAAGATGATAATAGTATTAAGCAATATTATAAAGGAAACGGATTAAATGATAATACGATTTCTTTGATCCGCTATAATAAACAAACAAAATCACTCCTTATTATCTATGATAATTCAAATATAGATATACTTGAGGGAGGAGTGGCGACAAATCTACCTTATCTGTCGACCAGTACGTCCATAAGAGACAAACAAATCAATTCAGTATTGGTACATGATGAATATGCCTATTTATCGACAGCATTTGGTATCGTCGTGGTCAATATGGCCAAAAAGGAAATAAAGGATACCTACAAGCTTTCCTTAAATATAACATCGTGTGCCATACAGAATGGCAATATATATGCCTCTACAACCAATAAAGCAGAAGTATCTTCGGGGATTATATACGCCTCATTAAAAGAGAACCTACTGGATAAGGCAAACTGGAAGCCCTATGGATTATCAAACCTTTCCGATAGTCATACGATCTCAGCTATCGCTTCATTCAAGAATACCTTGTTCTACTTGGTCAGTCAGCAAGGTATCTTCTATGAAAACAATGGAGAGCTTTCCCGAATAATAAATAGCTCAACCCTAAAATACATGAAAGTAATAGGCGAAAAATTAGCATGTATAGATAACTCAAGGGTTTTCATCGTATCCGATACACAAAAGTTTGACCAAATAAACTTAAGTATCAATGACATCAGTACCTATCAAACAGACAAATATTGGATAGCGGAAGGAAGCAAAGGGCTACGTTCCATCCGACGGAAAGGCTCAAATAGTTTTGAGGCTCTTAATGAACCTATCATTTTAGACGGACCTTACAGCAATAGCGCATTCGATATTGTTTGTAAAAATGATAAAGTATATATGATCATAGGAGGTAAAGACCTCCTAAATGGTAAGCGCTTCGACAAAGGAGGTTATATTCTTACATACGATTATGATAAATGGTCTTTTATCGATCCTAAAGAAGCCCAAAAGAAACTCAATTTACCAAGAAATCCACGAGACTATACAAGTATAGCCGTAACGACCGACGATTCTAATGATGAGATCGTATACGCCTCTTCTATGGGTGATGGCGTTATCCAATATAAGAATGGAACTCCCGTCCAGTCATACAATGAAAAGAATGCCTTTAAAGAAACCGCGGGAGGTTATGGGTCCGGTTATTGTTATATAGATGGACTGGCCTTTGATAAAAATGGAAATTTATGGATGACAAGCTCAGAGGTTAACCATGCGGTACTTGTTCTTGACAAAGCAGGAGCATGGCATCGTTTGGATATCGAGCAACTTAGAGGAGTCTATACAATAAACGATATACTTATAACCTCCACTAACGACAAATGGATTTATGTGCCTCGTAACACACCTAAACTTGTAATGATACCGAATAGCGAGTCTTTAGATGAAGTTTCCTCGTATGAGTTTACTACACTTATTGATACCGACGGAAAAGAATTGACTCCTAGTAATTATACATGCGTAGCCGAGGATAAGGATGGATATATCTGGGTTGGTACGAATCGGGGGGCCGTATATTTCACTAAACCTAGGATCTCTTCCGCTGAGGATAAAGCCGCTACACGTTGTACAAGGGTAAAATATACCAATGAGGAAACTGGTAATCTCGCTTATTTCTTAGATAACGTTGTTGTCACGACCCTAAAAGTAGACGCAGGTAATCGAAAATGGATTGGAACCAAAGGAAATGGCGTCTATGTTCTAGATAATGATAATGAGACAATCGTTTATCAATTTAATACGACCAATAGCCCGCTCCTTTCCGATAACATATACGATATAGAGATAAACGATAAGACCGGTGAGGTTTTTATCGGTACCGATAAAGGACTAAATTCCTATCAAGGAGAAGCTTCGGAGGGTAAATCTGATTACTCGGAGATCTACGCATATCCTAATCCGGTACGTCCCGAACATATGGATAAAGTAACGATTGTAGGATTAATGGATAATTCGAATGTAAAAATCACGGATTTAAACGGAAATATTATTTATCAAACTAAATCCTTGGGGGGGCAAGCTATCTGGAATTGCCGGAACGCAAGCGGATCACGTGTAGCGACAGGCGTATATCTTGTACTAGCTTCCACAGAGGAAGCCTCAGAGAGCGTTGTAACAAAAATCATTGTAGTCAAATAGAACAATGAATCAATCAGAGAAAGTTTTACTCAACTCCAGATTAATAAATCAAGTAAAAGAAGCGAATAATTTTGATTTTATTCGCTTCTTTCTTGCGTATTCTGTCATGTTCAACCATTTCAGCACACTGACAGATACTGATCCTTTTTGGTTTGTTAGCGGAGGATTTCGAGTGAAAGGTTTCTTTATTATTAGTGGATTTCTTGTTATGTTTAGCTTCTTACGTACGCCTAATACCCGGATTTTTTTCCGTAAACGTATTCAACGTATTATGCCCGCCTACAGCTTGACTATTTTATTATGTGCCTTAATCGGATTATTCCTTACTTCCTTATCCTGCAGGGAATACCTCACCTCTTCTAGCTTATACACCTATCTTATCTGTAATTTACTTACATTTAACTTTTTATCGCCGGATTTACCCGGCGTATTCGATACCAATCCTTTACAAGCGATGAATGGGTCTTTATGGACTATCAAGGTTGAATTCATGCTATATATCACCATACCCATTATCTATTGGTTACTGAAAAGATATAACAAATTAGTATGCCTACTTCTTATTTATATCTTATCTTTCATCTACTCGACAACGTGTAATTATTTAGATGATATGACACACAACCCTATTTATGAATTCATGAAAAGACAATTCCCCGGACAAATGATGTACTTTTGTTCTGGTATTATCATACTTGCCTATTTCCCTATTTTTCGAAAATATATGAGATATTTGTTCCCTGTCAGCCTATTTCTTTTATTGGGTAGAGAGTATCTGTTGCTGAGTATTTTCGAGCCTATCGCTCTAGCCTCTATCATTATCACGGTAGCTTATGGATTCAAGTGGTTACATGTATTCAATCGGATGGGAAATTTCTCGTATGGTATCTTCTTGATTCATTTCCCGATCATCCAGATATTCATTCATTACGGACTTGATCAATATAGCTTTATATTGACATTGGCTCTTACCACTATCCTTAGCACCGGATTAGGTATGTTATCCTGGAAATACATAGAGAAACCCTGTTTATATCATCCTAAAAAGAAAGCCTAGAAGAACGCAATGACCGGATGATCTGATCTGTTATCTTCTCCGCTCCTTTCCGGTTCGGATGGATAGCGTCATAAAAATCCGACGTATCCAATAGATCCATACAGTCGACGATAAGGATAGAATCAAACATTTGAGTAAACATTCGCAAAGCTCGTTGTTTCTCCGCTACTGTAAAAGCTGTTATATCCGGGTTATACGGCATGACAACCAGACAATAAATAATACCCCTATCCCTAAAATAAACGGAAGAACGCTCTATTAACCTTTTCCATTCAGGAGTGATTTGATATGCCTCGAATTTATTTTCTTCATTCTGTTCTTCTACTTTCCGTTTATAGACAGATTCATTTCTATCAGACATCGTAGAGTTTGGATAACGTAAATCAGAGGTTATAATTCCGGGGATAACATCATCATCCAACTTATTACGCAGATAAGTAGTCAAGCCGGAGAATAAACAATTTCGAGCCACATAATTATAGTATAAATTCGGTTCACTTAAAGTTTTTTCTAAAGCAGGAAGTAATTCACAGGTAAAACCATCCATTTTATATCCATACATATGTAGAGCTACCCGGTTGGGATCATCCAATTCGATCGGGCCACGTAATTGATCTAAATCCACACACTGTACAACTACTTGAACAGAAGATGGTAAATAGGAATAATACAAGGCACTCTCACTCAATCTCTGACCGGTAGAGGTAAGATTATATACACAGGGATTTCCTCGTAACTCTGCTTCTAACTTGTATCCGTTCACACCACTCATACCGCGGCTATTACCTAAAATGACAAGATCCGGACGCTCTTCCGGATTATTTAACGTACTCCATATAAGTCGTGTTCGTACGTAGTCGTTAGGCAATAATCGATAGAGATAGGGAGTGAACAAAAACAACAAGATCCCCAGAAACAACAGGAATCTTATCATACTCTTTATTTGTTTATGCGTTGGTTTCATACTTGCTAGAATTGAAAATAAATAAAGCTAGAAGCGTTATTTCCGAAGAAATATATACAAAATAAGAGGATCGCATATAAAGTATATCGTATATATATACTTCGTATTTTCTTAATATCAAATCCAAACGGTCGTTCCCGGTTCATCCATTCGACCACCAGCATACAAGCAATAAAAATAAGCGATAATAAAGCAGAAACATTATTGGCCCCACTTACCTTAGGCACACGGAATAAAGAAGAGGAGAACAGATCATATATATAATCGAATGCCATTGATATATTCTCAGCCCTAAATAGAATCCATCCGATCACCACGAAGCCAAATGTAACCAACATAGACACAACGTTTGATGGTATCAACCTTATCTTTACATATTTCTTTAGTATCAACAATGCTATACATAGCAAACCATGATAAACACCCCAAGCCACAAATGTCCAGTTCGCTCCATGCCAAAGACCGCTCAAGAAAAATATGATCAAGATATTCCGAATATGTCTAAAGAAACCATTATGGCTACCTCCCAAGGGAATATATACATAATCTACGAACCAAGTATTCAACGAGATATGCCAACGTCTCCAAAACTCGGCTATATCTAAAGAAAAATAGGGATACCGGAAATTTTGCCTCAACTGTATCCCAAACAACTTGGCTGTACCTATAGCGATATCTGAATATCCGGAAAAATCTCCATAAATCTGGAATGAGAACAAAACGGCTCCCAATAGCAAAGTACTAGCCGGGTAATTTCCATAGTTCCCGAATATGTCATCTACGACCAAGGCACAATTATCGGCTATCAGGATTTTTCGGAAAAAACACCGTACAATGATTATACTACGTCTTACAGCTTCAGGGTCAGGAAGTGGTTTTGAAGTATATAATGTTTCAATTAAAAATTATCAGAATAAAAATGGGGTAACAATTCTTTTACATACAGATGTATATAATAAACTTTTAGCTAAGGATCAAGGAGGTATGTTAGGGCATGTTGGTGAAAATCCAAGAAACTCAGTTACAATCGTAACTCCTCCTCGATTTGAGTTTTCTGGACGAATGGAAATTTGGTCAGATGAAATGCCTGAAAGTAATAAAGGGACTGCAAAAATAAGTTTAAAAGAAGACTGGTGATAATTTATGAAAAAAATTTTATTTTTACTGTTATTGGTTTCTACTTCTACTTTCGCCCAAATTGAGCATGGCTTATTAGTAGGTGCCGGTGTTGGATTTCCTTTACAAGATAGTTGGAAACGAACTACTTGGGGTGATGAATCAAATTGGTCTTATCGGCACGATTATAAGTTAAATAGTATGATCGGTTATCGCTTTCGATTCCTTCCGGAACAGAAATTCTTTTATGATTTGGATATTACGATGGGATTTCAGAAGATGGAAACGACGAAGTATTTTCCTTATTATGAAAGTATAGAGGATGGTATATATGTTTCTAAGAAAGCTGATGTTTTCGATGAGTTTGTGATGCCTATCTCCGTAGCCGCTAGTTGGAATTGGCGTTTTACCAAGAAATTCCATTTAGGTGTCGGTATCGCTCCTACGCTTTATGTACAGCCACAAGCCGTGTTTGACCTGTCCGTGATGGCGAAGGTGGGATATCGTTTAAGCAAGCATTGTGAGTTCGGCCTTTCTTATCAGTATGGCTGTTTCAATACCTTGAAGCATTTCAATAACGGACCGGCTAATGGCCGTCGTGGACATCTTTCGGATTTGATGCTCTCTGTATATGTTCCTTTTGTTTTGAAATGATAGAATAATAAAGTATAGAAACACATAATGTTTTATTTGGAACCAAAACAAAGATGAATAACTGCCTATAAGAAAAGAGTACGTGAAAAGAGCCATGTGTAGAGAGATAATTCTATGCATGGCTTTTGCTTGTATAATGTATATAGATTCTCAAGAATTATTGAGGCATTTTTTGTTTGCGATATTGTCTCTCTCGTGATTAAGAACTATCTTTGACAAACTATCCAATAGTGGATGCCGAATCAAAATCAATTGACTATGAAAACAAAAAAATTGAAATTCTTCGTAAATTTGTGGTTCTTTAAGCATATCTTATAGTAAGGATCGAATATGAAAATGAGTGAAAAGGAGGTTGATACATCAAATGAACTACGGGTCTTGTCCCTGTTCTCTGGATGTGGGGGCATGGATTTAGGATTCGAGGGGGATTTTATATGTCATCGTAAGTCTATATCTCCTCAAAGTACGTGGATTCAAGAGGTTATTGATGAACACTGGGTTCGTTTACAGAAGAATCGTTTTCGAACGGTCTTTGCGAATGATATATTGAAAGAGGCACAAACCGCTTGGCTTCAATATATGGATCGATTCGGATATGATAAAAACGTTTATAATACAAAGAGTATCGTAGACTTGGTGAAAGAGCATCGAGCGGGGAAAAAAGTTTTCCCTAAAAATATAGATGTCGTCACGGGAGGTTTTCCTTGCCAGGATTTCAGTGTCTCTGGTAAACGTTTGGGATTTGAGTCGAATAAGGATCATACCGGGAAATTGCGTGAGGACGATGAGGCCTCGGAAGAGACGAGGGGTAAACTTTACTATTGGATGAAGCAGGTGATCGATATTACGAGACCCAAGATATTTATCGCGGAGAACGTGAAGGGACTGGTGAATCTGGGAGACGTGAAAAGTATTATTCAGAGAGACTTCGCCCATGCGGCTGGGGATGGATATATTGTTTTAGATCCTCAAGTTTTACATGCGGGCAATTATGGGGTTCCGGAGTCTAGAGAGCGTGTGATTTTTATCGGGATACGTAAGTCCGCGTTAAAGGTTAAGGCTTTAAGAGCGCTTCAAGAGGAGAAGATACCCAAAGCTTACGATCCTTATCCGAGTCCGACACATGCTTGCACCGTGGAAGATAAGAAACTATTGCCACCGGTGGTTTGTCGGGATGTATTTGTAGGATTGGAGGAACCGGATAGGACAGAAGATCCATCCCAGCGGTATTATTCACAGGCGAAATATATGGGAGCTCATTGTCAAGGCCAAAAGGAGATCGCGCTGGATAATATTGGCCCAACGATTCGTTCCGAGCATCATGGAAATATAGAATACCGTCGTTTATCCCGGGAGCATGGGGGCATTATTACGGAAGAATTAGACGCCGGTTTACAAGAACGTCGCTTAACTCCTCGAGAATGTGCTTTGATACAGACGTTTCCGCCGGATTATACGTTTGTCTCCCATAAAAAGAACAGTACACGTTTTGAGTTAAGTGCCTCAGGCGCTTATAAGGTGATCGGTAACGCGGTTCCTCCAGTATTAGCGTATCATATAGCGAATCGCATACAGACTTTATGGCCGTTGTATTTTAAAAAGAGATAATATGGAAGAGGAGAATATTATTACTGTGCGTAATAGAAATCTTCAAAAAGCGGATGAGGCTTTTGCGGATTTTATGTTTATGCTGGAATCATACTTGAATGAAAAAGCAGCTGCTATTCCGGGTACGTATTGCGATTGTAAGAGTAAGGAACTGGAAAATGTAGTAGTGAACGTGATGAAAGAACTTTGCGGTAGAACTCCTTTCCGTGTGGAGGAGATACGCTTGGTTTCCGCCCAATATTTTCCAGATATTATCGCGGAGAAATATTATGGGGTTGAGGTAAAATCTACAAAAGAGAATCATTGGACATCTACGGGAAGTAGCATCGTGGAGTCTACACGTGATAAGAATGTAGAAAATATCTATATGCTCTTCGGCAAACTGGGAGGTAAGACGGCGGAGTTTAAGTGCCGTCCTTATGAGGATTGTCTTTCCGATATAGCTGTTACCCATTCTCCCCGTTATTTGATTAATATGGAATTAACGAAAGAGCAGACTATTTTTAGTAAGATGGGAGTTGCTTATGATCAATTAAGGAATGCTCCGGATTCTATAGAGATCGTTCGAAAATATTATAGGGAAAAAGCCATTAAAGCCAAAAAGAAAGCTATGCCTTGGTGGTTGGGCACTTCCGCTGAGGAAAGTTTGGAGGAGCATACGGATATGAATATAAGCCTGTGGGTGGATAATGGAGAATATGCGGATCCGGAAAGGAATAAGAGACTAAAAGCGGAGATATTTATTTTATTCCCGGAAGTAGTGAGTGGGAATTATGAGAATGCTGCCTTATGGTTATGTACGCGCCGGTCTGTTGTTAATTTTCATATGCGGGACACTTTTTCCGCAGGGGGCCAACAATTGAAACTGAATGATGAACTTCTGCCTTTTCCTTTACCGCATGTGGTTGGTGAGTTGTTAGAATCTGCGACTTTAATAAAGAACTATCTTCTTAATAGTGATGATTTAGACTTAGATATATCGGAATTCCGTCCAGAACTTATGTTGCCTAACCGATATGAGGTCTGGCTTAATGATATTTGGAAACGTATTCATCAACTAAAACCTTATAAAAGGAAAGAGACTATCGAAGAATTGGGCGGTATTTCATTGGCCGAATGGATCGATAGGAAATATACTTTGTCTGTAAAATAAAATATATCTTCTTCTCGATCGTCTCCCTAAGATCATAGATCGTATCAAGAAGCATACCTATCCCGGAAAAATACGCTGTTTTATATCTCCACAAACGGCTTAACGACTTGTATATGGAATTAGTAGGGGATTGAGACGGTTGATTTAGAACTAATAGCGAATCAGAAGGGTTATACAACTACGTAACATTAAAGTTTAAAGCTATGAAGTTTTTTATTGACACGGCGAATCTGGACCAGATCCGGGAAGCGAATGAATTGGGAGTATTGGATGGCGTGACGACTAATCCGTCCTTAATGGCGAAAGAGGGAATCCGGGGGGTGGAAAATCAACGGAAACACTATTTGGAAATTTGCGAGATCGTGGGCGGGGATGTAAGCGCCGAGGTAATCGCTACCGACTTAGAGGGCATGATAAAAGAAGGGGAGGAGTTGGCAGCTTTACATCCTAATATAGTCGTTAAAGTACCTTGTATCGAAGCGGGGATTAAAGCGATAAAATATTTCACCAGAAAAGGCATCCGTACGAATTGTACGCTGGTTTTCTCTGTCGGTCAGGCGTTATTGGCGGCTAAGGCCGGGGCTACGTATGTATCGCCCTTTGTCGGGCGTTTGGATGATATTGCCAGCGACGGGATAGAGCTGGTACGTAAGATCGTGGAAATGTATGATTATTATGATTATGATACCCAAGTTTTAGCGGCTTCTATCCGTAGCACCCAGCATATCATCCAATGCGTGGAGGCCGGGGCGGATGTGGCTACTTGTCCTTTGTCCGCCATTAAAGGCTTATTGAAACACCCGTTAACGGATAGTGGGCTAGCTACTTTTCTAGCGGATTATAAGAAAGTAAACGGATAGAAAAAAAATAGTACCTTTGTGCGGATTAATTCGTAAACGCATTTAAAAGATTACTATCGTGGCAAAAGTTGTGGAAACCCCTTTGATGAAGCAGTATTTCGATATAAAAGCGAAACATCCGGACGCTATCCTTTTATTCCGGGTTGGAGACTTTTACGAGATGTATGGCGAGGACGCCGTGATTGGCGCGGAAATACTGGGTATCGTACAGACCAAACGTGCGAATGGCGTAGGGCAGCATGTTGAGATGGCGGGATTTCCACATCATGCCTTGGATTCTTATCTGCCGAAGTTGGTGCGGGCCGGAAAGCGTGTGGCTATTTGCGACCAGCTGGAAGACCCTAAGTTGACGAAGAAACTGGTGAAGCGGGGTATTACGGAATTGGTGACTCCCGGTGTTTCCATCAATGATAATATACTGAATCATAAAGAGAATAATTTCTTGGCCTCTATCCATTTCGCCAAGGAGGTATGTGGTATTTCTTTCTTGGATATCTCTACCGGCGAGTTCATGACAGCGGAGGGTTCCATCGATTATATCGACAAATTACTCAATAATTTTTCCCCGAAGGAAGTGTTGATCGAACGGGGAAACAAGAAGCGTTTCGAGGAGGCTTTCGGTCCTCGTTTCTTTATCTTTGAGCTGGATGACTGGATCTTTACGACCTCGGCTGCCGAGGATCGCCTGTTGAAGCATTTCGAGACGAAGAACTTGAAGGGTTTTGGCGTACAACACTTGAAATTAGGTATTATCGCTTCCGGGGCGATTCTGTATTATCTGGACCAGACCCAGCATACGCATATTTCCCATATCACCGCTTTATCCCGTATCGAGGAGGATCGATACGTCCGCTTGGATAAGTTTACGGTACGCAGCTTGGAACTGGTGGGTACGATGAACGATGAGGGAACAAGCTTGTTGGACGTGATCGATAAGACGATCTCGCCGATGGGCTCTCGTATGCTTCGCCGGTGGATACTATTCCCGCTAAAGGATGTAAAACCGATCCAAGAACGCCAAGAGGTCGTGGATTATTTCTTCCGTGAACCGAAGACAAAGGAGTTGCTGGATACGCAGTTGGAGCAGATCGGCGATTTGGAACGTATTATCTCCAAGGTAGCTGTCGGCCGTGTATCTCCTCGTGAGGTGGTTCAGCTAAAGGTCGCGCTTCGTGCGATCGAGCCGATCAAGGAGGCATGTATGGCGAGTGAGGAGCCTAGTTTATGCCGTATCGGGGAGCAATTAAACGCTTGCGCTTTGATCCGCAACCGAATTGAGAAAGAGATTAATAACGATCCCCCTTCTTTGGTCAATAAGGGAGGAATTATAGCGAAGGGTGTCAACGAGGAATTGGATGACTTGCGTGCCATCGCTTATTCCGGCAAGGATTATTTGTTGAAGGTACAGCAGCGCGAGATCGAATTGACGGGTATCCCAAGCTTGAAGATCGCTTTCAACAACGTCTTCGGCTATTATATAGAGGTACGTAATACCCATAAGGATAAAGTCCCGGCGAATTGGATCCGTAAACAGACCTTGGTGAACGCCGAGCGCTATATTACCGAGGAGTTGAAGGAATACGAGGAGAAGATATTAGGGGCGGAAGAAAAGATCCTTGCTCTGGAGACCCGCCTTTTCAATGAGCTGGTATTGGCCTTGACGGAGTATATTCCGCCTATCCAGATGAACGCGAACTTGATCGGGCGTATCGATTGCCTTTTATCTTTCGCCAAGGCCGCGGAGGCGAATAAGTATATCCGTCCGGTCGTGAGTGATTCCGACAAGATCGACATAAAGGGAGGTCGCCACCCGGTAATCGAGAAACAACTGCCCTTGGGAGAACCTTATATCGCCAATGATGTCTATCTGGATGACGAGAAACAACAGATCATCATTATCACGGGTCCGAATATGGCCGGTAAGTCTGCCTTATTGCGTCAGACAGCCTTGATTACGCTCATGGCGCAAATCGGTTGCTTTGTTCCGGCCGAGAGCGCCCATATCGGTATCGTGGATAAGATATTTACCCGTGTAGGCGCCTCGGATAATATCTCGGTGGGTGAGTCTACTTTTATGGTCGAGATGAATGAGGCTTCCGATATATTAAATAATATGACTTCCCGGAGCTTGGTGCTTTTCGACGAGTTAGGGCGGGGTACCAGTACCTACGATGGCATATCAATCGCTTGGGCGATCGTGGAATATATTCATGAGCACCCGAATGCGAAGGCGAAAACGCTGTTCGCTACCCATTACCACGAGCTGAACGAGATGGAGCGTGCCTTTAAGCGGATCAAGAACTATAACGTATCGGTCAAGGAAGTAGGGAATAAGGTGATATTTTTGCGTAAGTTGATACCGGGAGGAAGCGAGCATAGCTTTGGTATCCACGTGGCGAAAATGGCCGGTATGCCTAAAAGCATCGTGAAGCGTTCGAATGAGATCTTGAAGCAGTTGGAGTCCGAGAATCGTCAGGAGGGTATTACGGGTAAGCCTGTAAAAGCGATCGCCTCTGCCGCCGAGGGGTATCAGCTGAGTTTCTTCCAGTTGGATGATCCGGTGTTGAGCCAAGTACGGGATGAGATCAAGAACTTGGACGTGAATAATCTTACCCCCTTGGAAGCCTTGAACAAACTGAGTGAGATTAAGCGGATTATTACGGGGAAATAATCCGCTTGATCGTATTACCGATGATTGGTAATCGTTTACTTTTTAGGTCTCACCAACACTACCACCCGGTTGTCATCCTCTTCCAATGTCGCGGCCACCTCTTTTAGTTTGCCTTTCAGCTTTCCCCTTTTATAGTCCTGGCAAAGTTCGGAAGCATTGATGGTAGAGCACAATTCGCCTTTTGAATTGATGGGAGGAAATGTCACCATATAGATTTCTTTCTTATAAGAATAATCATCGTTGTATGTGATATAGTTGAAAAATTTCTTTTCTTGCGTATCGTATGCGAAGTACTTTCTCGGGAAACCTTCTCCGGTGTTAAAATCATATATATTCGTTACGCTTTCCATGAAATAATAACGATCGGAAATCAATCTTAAGACGACGAAAACGCCCGGATCCATGGTGTGGATAGGGGGGTGTTCGTGCGATAAGCGGGCGCAAACTGTAATCAGGCATTAAGGTGTATACCGTATCTGAAGAGGCCTCAAATAGAATCCAATTACCCTTAAAAGGAATTATACTGTTATACGGACCTGGTCCAGCTGCTCTTGTTTCTCCTTTATCATAAAGTCTTTCAACGATATGGAATAATTGCTTCTCTTTATATGGAACCGTGATTTCTTTCGTTATACTTCCATCTTGCTTCGACACAAGCAAGAACGGTACCTCAAAATTAAACTTATCATAGCAAATCAAGTTGTCCTTGTCATAATCAAGCATTTCCACGTAAAACGAACTTTTCTCGCTTCTTTGATTCAGACTTCGTTTGAAATTTCCTTCCAAATCATAGACCCTTATCTTTTTCGCATGAAAATCATTTACGAAAATCTCTTCGTTTTCTTCATCTAACGAAACCGATCTCATAGACACGTATTCTTCTCCACCTTGTCCCTTGCGATTTATTTTGCGAATAGCTTTTCCGTTCCGGCCATATACGAAAATATTGCCATCATCGTAAAAGTTTGTCACGATTATGTATTTCTCGCCAACCGCCTGCACGCATGCCCGATTGATAAACTCATCGTTTGTTTCCAGCGGAATATACTCCACATCCATGAAGTCTTGAAGGACCAACTCTTTTTTGGTTGAATAACTATCGTTTACATCCACGGTTATAAGACCATCGGTCGATGAATGGTCGCCTCCACATCCAGCCATTACAAACAGGATGATTATCCCTGTAAAAATGAATCTTTTCATATGCGTATGATTTTTGTTTAACTTATGGTGGTGAAGATACTATAAAAAGCCGATGGTTTTCACGAAATTATCCTATTATTTGTTGATCTCACTGGTAATTTCTTGCACATCTTGGAGCGTAAAACGCCCTAACAATTGCATGACGCTGAAGCTCCCGTCGTCCATGTCGGCTATCATGATCAACTCCTGTATCAGTTCTCCTTGTTGCTTGACGTAGAAATTGGCTTTGGTCTTTCCATCTTTTACTCGCATGAGTTCTTCATGATCCTTTCCGATCAAGGCTTTGAACTCACCTCGCATTCGTTCCCTTAAATCCGCTTTTTGGGTGGTGAGTATTTGCAGGGATTCTATTTTCCCTTTCAGGTTGGCAAGGTTGAGTCCGGCGGTTTCCATGACCGGCATCATCTGAAACATCTTTTTGGAGATATATACGGAAGTAACATCGTCCATATCCGCATATTTGTCGAAAAGCTTGTTCTGGGCAAAACAGATATTCACGCAGCAGAGAAGCAGTATTGTATATAGTTGTTTGAGTCTCATTGTATTAATCATTTAAATGTTTATTTACGATCTTGTTTATTTTTGTGATCTCTTGACTGGCTTCATTGACCTGCCCGAGACCTTTGTTTAAATTCCTAGACATGAACGCCAAGGCATTTTGGGCTACGACAGCTGCCTCTTCAGGATCGGTAAAGGTATCGGCCATAACGGGAGCCGGACGATTTGTCTCCGTGAAGATGAGGAATAGGGCGCCAAGAATAGCGGCGGCGATTCCGCTTATCCAATAGAAGGAACGTCTTCGTGAGACTCGGGGAGATATCTCTTCTTGGGCTAGGAAGTCGATTTGTCGTTCCAGCCTTTCGGAAAGTCCCTCCGGTAAGGCTAAATCCTCTTGGAGTGCCTTGTTTATTAGTTCATCTATCTTTTTATCATCCATGACAACTTGCTTTTTCTAGTTTCTCCCGGATCAATTTGCGTGCCCGGGAAAGTAATGTTCTTATATTAGAGGAGCTAAGCCCTGTAATCTGTTCAATGTCCTCATAGGAACAATCCTCAATACCACGCAGGCGGATTACCTGCCTCTGGTTCTCGGGGAGCTGTTCTATCAGTTCTTGTATACGCCGGATATCCTCTTTTTCTTCCAATTCCTTTTCCGGCGAGGAGTCGGTCGTTAATAGAACGGTCTCCAATGCCTCTTCGTTGTCTCTTCGGCTTGCTTTGGGCGAGCGCAGGAAATCCAGACAAAGATTTTTGACCAATGTTATGGAAAATGCTTCCGGATTCTGGATATCTCCCAGCTCATCCCTTTTATTCCATAATTTGCAATAGGCATCTTGAAGTATGTCTTCCGCATCCGCTTTATTGTCTAATAAGGCATAAGCGATCCGATAGAGTTTAGGATGAAAGGGTAGGAACCGTTGTTTAAAAACATCAACGTCCATCAGTATCGCCCTTAATAATTTCCAGTTTTGTGCTCATTGATTACCCGGTCTAGATCGGACGGGCTGATCTTTCCTTTGATACGGATTAACGCATTGTCGCTTCCTGTCGTGAATATGACCAGTTCACGGATCATATCCTCTTTTATTTTGACAAGAACTTTCGTGCGACTGTCCCTTTCATTTGCCGTGACCATCGTCTCATAATCAGGATCTCTCAGGTTCCGTATGGCGGTAGACAGTCGGTCTTTCACCTCTTGGGCACAATTATCAAATTCAAGGATCTCTATACCGTTTACTCCCATTGTCTCGGTGAACAGGCTGGCTAGCTTCATCGTTATGTTTCCGATATTTACGGAAGTAACATCGCTTTCACCCCGGAAAGCATTGAATAATTGATCCATCTTCTGCTGCCCGTATCCTACTTGGCTGATAAGGAGGATGGCCAGTAACACTAGTAATCTTTTCATTGTAATTGACTTTTTCGTTAATACTATGTTTTTGGATCGCCCTTCGTCCGTGCGCCTTAGAGTGGGGGCTTTCACAAAGAAGACGGGATAAGGGATTTGTTTGTTACAAAAATAGGCAAAAAAGATTAGAGTCCGGGCGTATTTATTCTCGATAGGCTTTACGGTAAGAATGAAAAGTTCCATAGATTAGTACTCTTATTTTATATACTGATTATTTTTTCTTCAGTTTAGGTGTCCATATATAGGCGACGGAATCGTGTAACCTGATATCTTTACCATCGAAATATAACTTATAGGAATATTTATATCCTTTATTCCAGCAGGTGCCTTCCGGAATGATGTATTTGTAAGTTCTTCCATTGATAGTAAAGATCGCCTCAACTTCTTTTTCCCGGATAGGAGAGTAGGTAGGGACTATACGGATATTTTGCTCCTCCGCTTTCGCGTGTCGTAAAGTTACGGATGGATCTATTGTAAGTAAAGTGGCTTTATATGCCCCGGGAGTTCCTTTGATATTTCCGGTTACGATATCCATTGTCCCGGTATATTGCAAGGTATTACCTCCCGCACGGTTACCGATCTGTATGGAGGTTAGCTTGAATAGCCCGTTGATGTCCGAATCTTGATATATTTCGAATGAGAGAAGTGATAATGCATAATTCATGGAGAGTTTCGCGAGCGGAGATTTACGGTTGACCTCTTTTTGGCCTTGCGAGAGCCTCCCATATTCATAAGAGGGGGTTTCCGCCGCGATTGGGGATATTTTGATCGGTATGGAGGTAGGATCTAACGGTATTTGTACTTTATAAGGTGAGTAAGCGTAGATCATGACCGGTCGATTAGATCTAAGGAATACCTGCGGTGTTTGTTTCCATTTTAAAGAACCTTTTGATGAGCCTATAGCCTTTGATTTTACGTTTTTATAAAGAGATGCGCCTTTATATAAACTGTCTTGATTACCATAGGTTATAAATAATCCTATTTCGGCCCCTTCGGGCAGAATTTCGGTGAATACTGAAGACCCTGCCGTATAGGACCGGGTGGTCATTTCAAGAACTGACTTTCGTGCGGTTGATTTCTCTTTGGACATCCACTGCTGATTTTCATGACATCCGATAAAGATGATTAACAAGATCGTAATTAA
>OGUN01000900.1_pt1 | contig 23363 bp, 23 predicted proteins | sample 1553621 | NCBI WGS metagenome assembly OGUN01 (sample SAMEA2580300, study PRJEB22360) | human gut metagenome | biome: human gut; feature: human-associated habitat; material: faeces | place: Denmark | collected 2008/2010
GTCAGTAGATCGCTACCGGTCCGTATGCTGTCCTGAAATTCTACAGGAGGGATATTTTTTGAAAGTTGAATGAAGCGGGCAGGCGGCAAACTGCGCTCCCTCCAGAAAAATCAATCTGTTTTTTTCGACCACTTGCCAATATCCGCCTTTGTCCGGTTCGATGTGCTTTGTCACTTTGTCGGCATTCAGTCCGGCTATCTGCTTTCCTACAGCGTTGTTCGGCAAAAACTGTTGCGCTTGGTGTGTTGTCTTTAGAAAGCATAGTGATGATTTTCTCCCTACTTTTGCGGTTTTCTCCCTACTTTTCGTTTGGCATCATAGCATGAAGAAAGTTGCTTCTACCCGTAATTTCTATACCCGGAAGGTGGTTTCACGGAATAAAAGCAACTTTACGGGATTGGATTCAAGTTCATCCATTCAGACGGTACGCCTCCCTGTACCCGTCCGTCAAAGTGCGTTCTATGTCGGAAGCCCTGTACAGAATCCTGCCACCTATCTGGATATATGGCAGTATGCCGTTGTTGCGGTAATCCTGGAGACTCCTGCGGCTGACTTTAAGTATCACTGCCAGTTCCTTGTCAGTATAATAGCGTTCCCCGTCAAGCGAGAGCTTGCGGTTATTGCGTATTTTTTCCACCTTCTTTGAAAGGTTTTCAAGCGACGAGAAAAAGGATTTCACACGCATGTCGTTTTCCGGTGTCAGCAGCCGGATATTTCCATTGTCATTCATAGGTCTGATATTTTAGGTTGTTGATATTATATTCACTAACATTATTGGCGGAGATATGCCGTTTCACTCCCATCACGGGGATTACAGACTTCACATCCTCCGGTCTATAGTACACCTTGTGGCTTATCTTCGTGTAAGCCAGCGTTCCGTTCTCCCGCATCGTCTGTAGGGTTCTCGGGCTGATGCCGAGCAGCCTGCACACGTCCCCGCTGTCAAGCCACTCCCTTTCTCCCAAGTCCTCATGTTCCCGGCAGAGCCGTTCCACCTTTTCCGCTAAATTCTCGAACCCCGAGAGCATTCTCTCGAAAGTCGCTTTCTCTATGACCACTACTTCCATATTCCTGCAAATTTAAGTTTGACATTGATTTTTACTGTGAAACGGAACGGAAGACAAATGGTATCGGAAAGAGACTCATAAGCCCGCCAGACCGTTTCGGAAGCGAAGAAAATAAAAAAATCAAGACGGGCTGCAAACCGGACGAGAGGTGTCACCGGCAGACATTCCTTTTCACCGGCAGGTGATAATTCCGGAAGTGGAAAACAAGAAAAGGACACACTTATTTCTTTGAAGCAAAGGTAGCCGTTCCCCACCGGGGCGCAAGGCCGAAGCCCTGCGGGTCGGCGGGGAAAAAATCATCCTCACGCTTCGCGCTCCGGTATTTTTTCCTGCCGAGTCTTGACGCCTTTCCGGCGGGAGAACGGCTGTAAGGCATACAAAGAAACAAGAGTGCCCGCACCACGGGCCGGATGTCTAACAGATAAAACCAAAAGGATATGGCAACAAAAGAGGTAGAAGAATTCAACGAATGGTTCAACCGTTCATACGCGAGAATGAAAGAGAGACTCTCCATCTATGGAAAAATCGACGAGGACGTGTTCCATGACGCTTATCTGGCAGTCAGGAAACAGGTGATGTTCTCCGGTGGAATAGAGGACTGGGAATCCTACTTCTTCGGGTGTTACCGGAGGATGCTACAGACTGAAACGAGGGACAGCAGCCGCTACGACTTTCCCGGAGACGAGTATTTCGTGAAACTGGGAGAGACCGACGACGCGGAAGAACCGGAAAAACAGGAAGAGGTGCTTACCGGGTGCGACAGGCTGGTAAGGGACATACAGAATTTCCTCAGGCGGCACTTCTCATACGAGGATTACAGGATATTCATGCTGCGGTTCTACGAGACCGGCAGTTCGTTCCGCACCATTGCCAGACACATGGGCGAGAAAACATCGGTGGTGACACGCCGGGCACAGGCGATGATGGAATCCCTTAGGGCAAACCGGAAGTTCATCGCCAGAAGAAGGCTGATAATGGCCGGAGAGGCGGCATGACAAGTATGATGGCAGACTATGTATAACGACTATAAAATTCAACTGATTATGAAACTGACAGTTTATGACAAGAGCAATTCCCATCCGGCACTGACCTACAAGGGGAAACGGATCATCACGGTATGCCGCGACGGCAGCATGTACCTGAGCAGGATACTGAGCAGGGAGCTGAGCCTGCACGCAGGAAACAGGCTGTGCATCGCAAGGGACGACGACAGGCCGAAAGACTGGTACATGTTCGTCTCGGACGATGAGAACGGCTTCACGATATGGAACGACCCGCGTTGCGCCCGTTTCTCGAACAGCTTCATAGCCGGCATGATACTCGATGCGGCGAAGGTCGAGAAATCCGCAGGGTTCATGGTAGCAAAAGAACCGGTAAAAGTGGAAGGCAAGCTCTGCTACAGGATAATCCTTGACAACCCGATACCGAAAGGGTTGAGAGCTAACTGTGTAAGATAAGCCCAATACAGGGAAAAAGAAGCAAGGGACATCCGGAGGAAGGAAGAGATTCCGACCTATGGGTGTCCCTTTTTTCATGCGGCAGAACGCGGAATCATAACGGTTTCAGGTTGATGCGGCTGCTGTAGATGGCGTTCAGCTCGTCACGGTACTGCTCCAGATGGGCCGAAAGGATATTGTCGATATAGCACGAGATGCTGAGTGTCGGCGCGATCACGGAAAGCAGGGTACGCACCCGTTCGTAGTTGTCGCTGCTGACATAGGTCTGGCGACGTTCCTTCACAACGTTGTTGCCAAACAGATGTCCGGGATACTCCTGAAGACTGTTCTTTTTCCGGCGTGTTTTCTCTCGGAAGACCGGGGACGGCGTTTCTTCCTCATTGCCGGACACACCGGCACCGGGAGCTTCCACCTTGTCAGGTTCGGCAGGAATCCCGGAACGGCTTTCTGTTTCCGGTTCCTTCTCATCTTCTTTTTGGGATTCGGTAGCGTTGTTCCCATAACGATTTTCCAGGACAGAGGAGGGAATATCCCCGGCCATTACGCGGCGTATCTGCTCCTCGTCGATCTTGACTTCTTTTCTCTTTACCATAATTCCATATTTTAGATAGTTGAACAATTCTTTTCCGGCACTCCTGCATTTTCCTCACGTCGTGAACGCGAGAGTATGACCATTCACACCTGTTTACAGTATCTGGCGGGTATGTGCATCCGCCCGGCAAGTCGGTCATGTATCCAATCCCCCACGTGTCCAGTCTGCCATTAAGCCGGTCACGCATTCACACATGGGGGAACGGTTACATTATTATATCCTTATATGCCCCCATTCACACATTACCGGACGGTTTGAGGTGACCATACATCCCGTACCTGACGAACACATGGATACTTGTGCGACCGGATGCACTCGGACATGCGGCAAAATAACGATAAAAATCCCGGATTTCCACTATCATGGCAGCCTGCTGACGGTCTGTGACACCGTGTGTCATCCTGTTACACCGTTCCGGTGTCCCGATGGTTCCTATTAGTGGTATCCAATGAGTAAAAAAGAAGGCGGAGAACAGATTTTCCCGGAGGGAAGAGGATGATCCGCCATATTACAATTTTTCGGATGAAAAATTCATGTTCAAGCGAACATGGCAAGTTGTGTTTTGGGGCACCCGAAATTATTTCGGGCACCCCAAAACAACTTGCCGCTCGCCTGAAGGCTCGGGAGAGGCTCCACTCCGAAGTCGTTGCGCCTGAAAGCGGAAAAACAGGAGTAAAAACTAAAAAAATGACCGCCATTATATGCAAACCGCCTCTCAGAAAATGACCACTACTGAAAAATGGAATGAGCTTTATTCGTGTTTTAATCTATCTCAGCCCGTATTTTTTCATCTTTCGGTACAATGTAGCGGGATTTATTTTCAGCAATCGTGCCGCTTGTTCGCGATGTCCGTTGCATATTTGAAGGGCTTTGATGATGGATTCTTTCTCTGTATTCTCGTCTTTCAATGGCAATATAAAAGGCGGAATCTCCTCATTCGTATGTTCTGTTTGACTGCCTATATTCAGGTTCGATAATTCCAGCAGCGGGTTTTCCGCGAGCAGTACGGCTCTCTTTACCATGTTCTGTAATTCCCTGACATTACCCGGCCAGGAATAGGAGCGCAGGCGGTATATGGCATCGTCGGAAAAGCCGCTTGTGTCCCGTTTGAGTTCCTTCGAGAAGCGTTCACGGAAAAACTCCGCCAAAGGCAATATGTCCTCCGGGCATTCCGCCAGAGAGGGTTGCCTGATCTCGAATTCATTCAGGCGGTGGAACAGGTCTTCACGAAACCTCCCTTCCTTGATCGCCCGTTCCATGTTCTCGTTCGTGGCGGCCACAACCCTCACGTCCGCAATCTTTTCCTTTTGACCGCCTATAGGCATGTAGATGTTCTCCTGCAATACCCGCAGCAGCATGGACTGTATCTCGAACGACATCGTTCCGATTTCGTCCAGAAACAGCGTGCCGCCTTTCGCCATGTCGAAGAAACCGGGTTTGGCCGCGTCCGCACCCGTGAAAGCCCCTTTCTCGTGCCCGAACAGCATGGAGGGGGCAAGCTCCCGAGGCAGGATGCTACAGTTGACCGCCACGAACGGCATTCCCACGCGCTCGCTATACTCGTGGATGCTCTGGGCCACGGACTCCTTGCCCGTCCCGTTGGCACCGAGTATAAGCACCGACATGTCCGAGGGGGCGACCAGCCTCGCGTACCTTTCCACCTCAAGTATTTTATGGGAGGTACGCCTGAACAGGTCTTTCGGTTTCGTGCGGACAGTCGCAAGCGGACGGAATATTTCTTCCGCCAGTTCCAGCAGGTGTTCCCGGTGTACCGGCTTGGGAAGGTAATCTTTCGCTCCCAGTTTGATGGTGCGTACCACATCCGGCACCGACACGTATTCTGTGGTGATGATAAACGGTATGTCCCTTTTCTCTTTTTTAAGCCATTCCAGCAGGGAGATTCCGTCGCCTTCCGGCAACCGGACATCCGACAATATCAGGTCGAACCGGTGCCTGCGTATCAACGCACGGGCTGCCGGTTCGTTCATGGCGGTCATTGTATCATAGCCTGCCTGCTCGAACCAGTCCTTCTGCCGCTGCGAAAGGCTTACATTGTCTTCAACTATCAGTATTTTCCTTTTCATGGGTCATCCTGTTTATGGTGTTCTCCGCTGCCGTTACCAGCATGGAGATATGTTCTATAATCCGTTTCGTGTATTCTTCAATGACATCCTTACCGGATGTCTCGTCTTTCAACACTTCCCGGAAATCGTAAAACGGCCCGTAGGACTGCAACAGTTCCAATGAAGGCTGTATCCTATGCGCAATATCTTTTAACCCGCTAATGTCGTTGTCTTTCTCTTCAAAATGACATAATTCTAAATATCAATCTATAACGGCCTTACAGTGCAAGTGAAACAATACGGAATCTGTGTAATGGGAACCGTTAATATCCCAACTTGTCGAGCCATGCACGAATACTGTTCTCATCAGCACGATTAAGCAGGCGTCCCTCTTTCCACTTCAGAGCGGGGTAGGCTCTCTTCAATGCCGACACACTACCTGTGATGCTGCTGCCGCCCGATGTAGCGAAAGGAATAACAGCCTTGCCTTTCAGGTCGTGGTTTTCGATGAACGTATTGATAATGCGCGGTGCAAGATCCCACCAAATGGGATAACCGATGAAGATGACATCGTAATCGGTGATGTTTTCCTTTTTGCTCTTAATTGCCGGTCGTGACTTCGGGTCGTTCATCTCTACAGAGCTGCGCGACTGTTTGTCATTCCAGTCGAGATCGGCACTCGTGTAAGATTTGGCAGGCGTAATGGCATAAAGTTCTCCGCCCGTAGCGTTCGCCAGTTTTTCGGCAGCCTGCGCTGTCGTTCCCGTCGCCGAGAAATAGGCTACCAGTATTTTGTCGTTTGATTTTCCTTTGCCCATATCCTGTCTTTGCTGTGCGTCGGTGGCGGTCGCCATGCCGACCACCGACAGCAATATCAATAAGAACCTATACATGATGTTTACTATTTGAGTTTGTCATATTCCTCGTCAGTTACGGGTTCCAGCCACTCATTGGAAGCGTTTTCACCTGAAACCTCGAATGCAAGGTGCGCAAACCAGCTGTCTGCCGCTGCTCCGTGCCAATGCTTCACATTTGCAGGAATGTGGATGACCGTTCCGGGCAGAATCTCTACGGCAGGTTTGCCCTCTTCCTGATACCAGCCGCGTCCGGCAACACCGATAAGCATCTGTCCGCCGCCTTTCGTTGCTTTGTGGATGTGCCAGTTGTTACGACAACGTGGCTCGAAGGTGACATTGGATATGTTTACCTGCTCCCGCGAAACCGGTGCGAGATAGCTATTGCCTGTGAAGTACTTGGCATACGCTGTGTTCGGTTCGCCAATGGGAAAGATCATTTCACGCTGGAAAGCCGCCTTGGCATCCCCGCCGGTCGTGTTTTCTGCCCATACGTTCTTAGCGAGGTTGAATGCCGCCCAAGCCTTGGGCCACCCGGCATAGAAACCGATGTGGGTGATAATCTCGGCAATTTCAGTGCGGGTGATGCCGTTTTTCTTCGCCTCCTGAAGATGAAAGCCAAGTGAATTGTCTGTAATTCCTTGACTGATGAGCGAGGTAATTGTCACAAGACTGCGGTCGCGAAGACCGAGTTTATCAGTACGACTCCACACCTCACCGAAGAGGACATCATCGTTAAGCTCCGCAAACTTGGGAGCGAACTCGCCGAGCTGGTTGCGCCCGGCTGTTTGTACTATCTTTTCCTGTGCCATAACGTTGAATGTTAAAATGCTGAATATTGAAATTAAAATGATTCTGTTCATAATTTATTGAATGAAGTTATTGATTAGATTTGCAGGGTTGAGCGGTGTCTGGTCAGCCAGTACCAGTGATTTGACCATGTACAGCGTTCCCTGCTTGTATTTCTGAAAATGCTCCGAGGCAATGTGCTTCTCGTAGGCTTCACGACTTGCGTAGGTTTCGAGAATGGTTATCTTGCAGGGATTCTCTTTTTCACCGACAGCGTACATGGTCAGTACGCCCGGTTCGGTACGCAGGGAGACTTCGCCCACCTCGGTTGCATATTTCTTGTACTCGTCAAGATACTGTGGGTAAACCTCGATTTTAGACAGGCGCACGATGCCTTCGGCACTCATCGCTTCCTTGGCGCACATTCCCGGCTGCTTGTCCAAGTTCAGACATTTTCCGATAATCTCTCCGGTGGCAATATAGGAATAGGTCGGAAACTCGAACAGTACAGGTTTCAAACGTGTATAGTCGAGTTTCCCGTCTGCGTCGAGAACATCGGGAGCAGCGTAAGTGTTGGCAATGGAGCAGATGAAGTTGTCGAAGCCTTTTGTTTCGTAGATGTCTACCACGTCACACTCCATCGTCAGCGGTGAGGCGTCAATTACGGGCGTGCCGTTTTCTCCCCAATGGTATTCGAATACGTTTGATTTATCGACTGATGCACCGCTCACGCCGCCCGCATAGTCGGCTTTCGGCAACATTTCACGACTTACAAGATTGATAGAAAGTTTCTTTGACTCTCGTATCCCTTGATTGGTATAGTGGCTTTTACTCATGCTCACGAGAATTAGGTCGTGACCGATGATACCCGTATGCCCCACAACAAGCCAGTTTACCTTGCCCTCTACCTCCGCACCGACAACGGTCAGCGGTTTGGGATAGAGAGCAAGCAGGTTTCCGATATTCTTCTTTTCCATTTCCGTACTGTTTTGTTTGTTTATCTCTTTTGTCGGCTGAGTATTGCACGACAACAAAAGAGAAAGAAACAAGATTGTCAATATTGATTTTCTCATTCTCAAAATGGCATTAAAGACTTTGACGCAACACTTCGATTACATCCTCACGGGTGAGGACGACATAACCGCTTTCGTTAATGGGACACGCATCGGCGATGCCTTCGAGTTGCGACGAATCGGCACCGCAAGCCGTGATGTTCGTCGCCAGCCCAAGCTCCTGCATCCAGTCTTCCATCCGTTCAAGTCCTTCCAATGCGACTTCCTTATCAGACTTCCCAATGGGAACAATATCCCACACGGCAGTTGCCAATCGGCGGAATTTCTTTACCGCGTCTTCGGAACGCTCGATTAACAGACGGTAATAAGCCCCACTGACAGCCGAAAGCGTATGCCCATGAGTTGCATCGGTATAGGCGGCAACAGCCTGTCCCAGCATGTGTACCATCCAGTCGGTGGGTTTTCCGCAAGCGAGAAGCCCGTTCAAAGCCCATGTTGCAGTCCACATGATATTGCTGCGTGCTTCGTAATCCTCCGAATTGCCAAGCACTTTCCGGGAGCTGATGACGAGGGAACGCATCAGCCCTTCGGCGATGTAGTCGGTTGTGTTGTCGTCCGTCCCCGAAAGGTATTGTTCCAATATATGCGACATGATGTCGTAAATTCCGGCCACTGTATGATGCTTGGGCACAGTATAGGTATAAACGGGGTTGAGAATAGAAAAATCGGGATTGCGGAAATAATAAAACTTCTTCCGGTTCTCACTGTGCTTGGAAATGACAGAGCAACTATCCATTTCCGACCCTGTTCCCGCCATCGTGAGCACACATCCGACGGGAATCCATCGGCAGGTCATTTCCCCAAAATCATTAAAATAATATTTCCACGGGTCATGTTCGCAGTATGTGGAACCGGCTACTGCCTTGCAATAGTCGCAGACGGAACCACCACCGACCGCAAGGATAAAATCCACAGCCTCTTTCCTTGCGAGTGCCACACCCTCCATTACCTTCTCGATTGTGGGATTGGGCATAACGCCAGACAATTCGACCGTCTGTTTGCCCGCTTTGCGGAGTTCTGCCAGTACTGCATCGTAAATGCCGTTCTTACGGATAGAACCACCACCATATACCAACATTACTTTTTGTCCGTACTTGTCCAGTTCTTTACTCAGATTCTCCAATGAGTTTTCCCCAAAGTATAGTTTCGTGGGATTATGAAAAGTGAAATTGCCTAACATATCAATTTGTTTTTAAGTTATTACTTGTCGTTGATATTCTTGATAAACCGTGCCGGAACACCGCCCATTACCGTATTGGCCGATACATCTTTCGTAACGACTGCACCTGCTGCAACAACGGCATTGTCTCCTATGGTCACGCCTTGCAGAATGGTAGCGTTCGAGCCTACCCATACGTTCCTGCCCAACACGATAGGTGCGGGATAAGTGGATTTCCGCTTTTCGGGTGCGAGACCGTGGTTGAGCGTGGCAAAAACTACATTATGCCCAATCTGGCATCCGTCGCCTATCGTGACACCGCCATGATCCTGAAAATGACAACAAGCGTTGATGAACACGCCTTCGCCTACAGTGATGTTTTTACCGAAATCAGCGTAAAACGGCGGGAAAACACGAAGTGATTGCGGTACTTCATAGCCGAACAACTTGGATAGCAGTCCGCGCACTTCATCCGGCGTATGATAAGCCGTATTCAGACGAAAAGTGATGCGACGGGCCTCGTTGCTCATCTCATCCATAAAGCAGTGTATCTCTTCTGTATCAAGAGGTTTGCCCGCATTTGCATATATCTTAAAATCTTCGATTGTCATATTTATTTTTTTTCAAATTTGACTTTTATATCTCCGCCTACTGTCAGAGCAGAAATGCCGTCGCCATCTATATGCCCTATCTTAATCAGGTCATTGCTGTGTGACCAATTCTTGCAGAAAATGGCCACGTTGCCCCACGGGGCATATATCGTAATATCACCGGGCACAGGTGCGCAACCGCGTGTTACCCCTTCAAGCGTCAAGGCCGGTTCGGGATAAAATATTTTTTCTGTCGTATTATTAAAGTCGTTCAATGTAACTTCCAATGGCAGACGGGAAAGGAAATCCCTGCCTGCCGCATTGTCTTCCATTGTGGCGGAAATTATCCGGTCGCCGACCGAAATTTTCACTTTTAGGGATGCTACTTCCGGTTCTTCCCGGCTCGCACCGATTTCTTCAAGCCATGCAGGAACACGGGTTGCCATTTGCGAAAGCGTAGAGGATGTCAGCAGTAATGTTTCTTCGATAATTGTCGCATCGGGACAAAGATTGCGGGCTTCGCTGACTGACGAGGATATTCCGCTGCTGCCGCTGGTGGCAAACAGCGCAATTCGTTTTCCGGCAAGTTTCGAGGCATGGGTGTGCAGGAACGTCTGCATCGGTGTCGCCATGCTGCCATACCAGATCGGATAACCGACGAACACGATGTCGTAATCGTCGAAGCTTTCCACTGAGGTCTTGACAGGCGGATAATTACCTTGACGGATGGCTGCCAGTTCTTCCTGCGCACGTTCCAACATAGCGTTGTAGTCATTGTCATAGGCCACTTCCGGCTCCACTTCGAGAATGTCGCAGTTGAGTTGTTCTCTGATTTCGTTAGCCATACGTTCCGTATTGCCACTACGGGAAGCAAATAAAACCAGATAACGCCCGTTACCGCCGGGAGTAGGCGTATCGGGATTATCATCGGAATCATTACCGTCATTTGGATTTTCCGGCTGTTCGGGTTGTCCGGGAGTCAACGGTTCTTCGTTAGGGTTACTGCAAGCTGCCATTGACAAAAAAGTCAACATCAGCAATGGAATCATTATTAACTTCTTCATGGTTCTATTCATTTTGTGTATTGATAATCATATACTTGTCCTTGATGCGTTCCATTGATTTTTCCCAGTCTTTCATTTCTACATCCTCAATGGAAACGGATATGTATTTTGAATCCACTCCAAGAACCTCAATTAAGGTGTCACGGAGTTTTTCTGCTAAATCTTGTTTTATTGCGCGGCTTCTGCCTGGCAACATGGTTACTGCTATATGTGGCATAATCTCTTTATTTAGAATTGAACTTTTGTTATTAAACCGGAACATCAATGCTATATAAACGCTCTGTCTCTTTCGGACTTTTTACATCAAGAATCAGACTGCGGCAAGTGTCCATTGAGGCTATAAGTGCCATGTCTTCTTCTGAGAGCATGAAATCCGTGATAGAAAAATTCTCTACCATTCGCTCTTTATGGATTGATTTGGGTATGGCTATCACTCCGCGTTGCAAATGCCATCGCAGTACAACCTGTGCCGCTGTTTTCCCGTATTTCCGTCCGATAGCCGACAGAACAGGATCTGTAAACAGTCCGTTCATTCCTTCCGCAAACGGTCCCCATGCTTCGGTTTGTATGCCGAATGACTGCATGATTTTCATGGCTTCTGTCTGTTGCGTATAGGGATGGGTCTCCACCTGATTGACAGCCGGGAGAACTTTTACATTGTAGCACAAGTCCATCAATCTGTCCGGTTCAAAGTTACACACGCCAATGGCGCGGACTCGTCCGGCATTATAGAGTTCTTCCATAGCTCGCCATGCTCCATAATAGTCCCCGAATGGCATGTGAATCAGATAGAGGTCGATATAATCCAACCCTAAACGGGAAAGCGAGGCATCAAACGCACGCAGTGTGCCGTCATATCCCATTTCTGAAATCCATGCTTTCGTGGTGATGAACAGTTCTTCGCGTGGAATACCGCTTTTGCGAATGGCTTTCCCGACGGCTTGTTCATTCCCATAAACCGATGCTGTATCAATAAGCCTATATCCGACAGACAAGGCATCGGCAACAGCCTGTTCGCATACGTCCGAATCCGGTACTTGAAAGACACCGAAGCCCTGCATCGGCATCTTTACTCCATTATTCAATGTTATATAGTCCATAATCTACGCTTTTTATTTGTCAATCTGACTTTCCGTGAACGGGTCGGCACGATGCCCCATGAGGTCAATCCGCGCATATTCCTTATCGAACGCCTCCATTTCCCATGCCGATAGTCTGACAGTTCCTGCACCCGTCAATTCATCCAAGTGCGCTGGATTGGCCGTGCCGGGTATCGGGGCAATCCACTGTTTACGTGAAAGCATCCATACAAGGGCGAATTGTGCCGGGGTGATACCTTTGCGCTCCGCCCATTTACGAACAAGGGTAACGAGCGGCATATTGTGTTTCAAGGCTTCGGGGGTGAACTGCGGCAGGTTCCACCTGCGGTCGCCCTGTTTGAAACGGCTATCCTCATTGATTACACCAGTGAGAAAAGCACGTCCTAACGGGCAATAAGGTACGAAACCGATACCCAGTTCTTCCAATGTCGGGAATATCTTTGTTTCCGGTTCACGCCACCAAATAGCATATTCACTTTGAACAGCGGAGAGCGGACAGACGGCATGGGCGCGGCGGATGGAGCGTGCGCTGGCTTCTGACAATCCCCAATGTAATACTTTACCTTCCTGCATCAGTTGTTTTACAGTTTCTGCAACTTCCTCCATAGGAACCTGTGGATCTACACGGTGCTGGTAGAGTAAATCAATGTGGTCAGTGCGCAGACGGCGCAACGAACCTTCCACGGCACGGCGGATATGATCCGGACGGCTGTTCAATGCTGTCGGTTGTTTCTCCTCGACCCCGAAACCGAACTTCGTACCAATTTTCACTTTATCACGGAACGGAGCGAGTGCTTCGCCGACCCATTCTTCGCTGATATATGGTCCATACACTTCTGCCGTATCGAAGAAAGTAACACCTTCATCGTATGCACGACGGATAAGGGCAATCATATCTTTCTTTTCGTATTTGCCTCCGTAGTACCCCACCATAGGCAGGCAACCAAGTCCGATGGCCGATACATCCATACCGCCGAGATTGCGATGCTCCATGTCATTTTTCTTTTCAGTATTTGCCATAACCTTTTCTTTATTATTGTTGTCGGATTGCGCGAAAGCCTTTGTCAATCCGCTCAATTCACCAGCCGCCAGCAGTGCGGCCACCGATGACCTTTTCAAAAAACTTCTTCTGTCCATAATTATATGTATTTACGTTCTTCTTCGTTCTTTGAACAATATACTTCTGTTAGTCCTTTCAAAATTTCTATCTCGTTGTCTTCAAAACGAAAATCAAACGTCTTATTTCCCTTTATATCGGAAACAGCACCACTCTGCACGAGGAAACTTCGCACGGCTTCCTGCGGTGTAACGTGGTAACGATTTGCAATGAAACATACGGCATCATCGGCATACATTTCTGCCGGAATATTGATATAATTATCCATCACTGACTGATTATAAATTATGTCCAAGTTTGTATGCTTTACGGCTGTATTCTGTTTTGTTTACCGCTCCTGTCGGCCACATTCCCGGTGCTATCACCATTCCGCAATCTTCCCAACCCAAATAGTTGAGTAACGTATGGTAATGTGAAATCATCGGTTCAGCATCCTTGGGGTCTGTGTTGGCATACGCCATAAGGAAAGCCGACCGTTTGGATACTCCTTTGATTTTTCCGTTAAGAGCATAAAAGCGGTCGATGACAGTCTTTAACTGCGAGGAGAAGCCGAAATAGTACATGGGAGTGGCAAACACCACCATATCTGCATCTACAAGATGCGGGTGCAGCTCTGAAAAATCATCATTGAATACACATTGTCCGTTCATGCCACAGCTATTGCAGGCAATACAAGGCGAAACTTTATGCTGGGCGCAATCGAAACGGTACACTTCATGTCCGGCATCTTCAGCTCCTTTAATGAATTGTCCAGCCAGATAATTGGTATTCCCGTTACGGCGTGGACTCCCTGTCAATACTACAATCTTCATTTTATAATTTGTTTTATCGTTAAGCAATTCAGTCGTGCCGGCCAAACCTAATCCGGAGAACAACGTCGCTCCGGCAGTTAAACCAACGGTCTTGATGAATTTCCTTCTGTCCATATAATCTTATTATTTACGATGCAAAATTATAGCGATATAACATAACAGGCATGACGAAAAACAGGACGTTCATGCCAATTTTACGGATTTTAGAGAATACACCTTCTTAGTCTGCAATAAAATCGCTATTTTTGCGTCTATTATTCAGAGAGATAACACATTATGAGCAATATATAAGGTAAGAAATACAGGTGACTATAGCCGGTATCTTGGACAAACTTTTCTATTCTTTATTAGGCTAAAATTCCGAAGTATTTCCATGTCATTTTCTTCAAGCATAAGATTAGAGGAGTCCATATAGTCTTTCAAATCCTCAACATAGAGTATTTTTGGAAAAACCATGATATTGTCTTGTATCCAAAAACGTAATACCACTTGATATGAGGTCTTGTTGTAACGACTACCAATATATCGTAATTGTTCATCTTCGAATAAATCTACATATCCTCCATATCCGAAAGGAGTAGAACAGACACATTGTATGCCGTGTTGTCTCATCCAATCTTTTATGTCGTTATGAGGGGAGAGAAGATTAAACCGTAATAAATTCACCACAGGTTCCACTTTACATTGTTGCAGGAGTCTTTCCAATTGGTCGGATTTATAGTTTACAACTCCTATCGAACGAATCTTGCCTTCATCAAATAACTCTTCTAAAAATCCCCATTCTGTTATAACATTTTCAGAGAAACTATCCAACAAAACAATATCCAGATAGTTTGTCTGGAGATTACGCAAGGATGACATAATCAAGCCACGTATATTTTCGTCCTTTTTCGGGCAGATTCTTACAGATAGAAACAAAGAAGAGCGTGAGATACCACTCAATGTCATTCCGTCAGCGATAGCCTCTTCAGCTTCAGAATTTTGAAATATGTTGAGTAAACGAAAACCGCATTTGAAGGCTTCTGCCATTAACGGTACGTCAGTCCTTTGTAAATGGCTGCAATCCAATCCCAACAGGGGCACTTCAACACCATTGTTCAGCTTTATAGTATTCATGTTGTTACTCGTTATTTTACAAATGGATATATGCCGATTGGCATATATCCATTGCGGAGTAATCAGTTCCATTATCCTTTAATCTTTTAACCTAAAATCTATAGCGTCGCCTGATTGACTGTCCGGAGCAATCCATACAGAGAAATCACCGTTTTCAGCTTCCTTTTTCATATCGTTGTTCCAATAAGCCAAATCGTCTGTTGTGATAGTAAACTCCACATCAACGGTTTCTCCCGCTTTAATATCAATCTTCTTGAAACCTTTCAATTCTTTGACCGGACGAACAAGCGAACCTACTTTGTCGCGAATATAAAGCTGCACAACCTCTTTGGCATCATAGTTTCCTGTATTGGTTATTTTACAAGAAGCCTTGAGCGTTTCCCCTTTTCTAATTGAAGAGGAAGAAAGGTGAAAGTCGCTATATTCAAATGTGGAGTAAGACAATCCGTAGCCGAAGGGGAACAACGGGCTGTCGCCTGCATCCAAGTGATAGCTGGTGAAGCCGAGTGAACTCTGTTTTGCACCTACTTCGATACTGTCAATCAGTGTAATGTTGCTTACCGGACGTCCCGTATTCTTATGCGCATAATAAATAGGGATTTGTCCTACCATACGTGGCAATGTGACAGGAAGTTTACCGGAAGGAACAGCCTTGCCAAACAACAAGTCGGCGAGAGCCGGACCTGCCATTGTTCCGCCATGGAAAGCATAGATGACTGCATCCGCTATCTCTGTTTCCTGAGGGATTGTAAGCGGACGACCAGCCATGACAATTAGGACAACCGTTTTCCCTGTCTGCTTCAAAACCTCCAGCATCTCAGTCTGTTTGCCGGGCAGATTAATGTCGGCACGGCAACGAGCTTCGCCGGACAATACAGCCTCTTCGCCTGCAAAGAACAGGATAACATCCGCTTGTCGGGCTACAGAAACGGCACGAGAAATACCTGCATCATTCTTATCTCTACTATAAGTCAATCCCGGTTCAAAGAGAATATGGTATTGTTCTCCGTATGCTTGTCGAATAGCTGCCAAAGGGGTAATGCAATGCTCAGGTTCTGCATCCACACTCCAAGTGCCTACCTGTTCTGCCGGAGCATCTGCCATCGGTCCTACAACGGCAACCGTTTTAATCGAAGAGGAAAGAGGTAATGTCTGCTGTTCGTTTTTTAGCAATACGCTTCCCTCAATGGCAGCCTCCTTAGCCGCCTGCAAGGAAACTGGAAGATATAAAGCGGAATCACCTATATCTTTCACGTATGGATTCTCAAATAAGCCAAGTCGTATTTTAAGACGTAAGATGTTACGAACCGCCTCATCAATCTGTTTCTCATCCACCACACCTTCTTGAACCAATGCCTCCAAATGATTGGCATACGCATGGCTCATCATATCCATGTCTACTCCCGATGAAGCGGCTTTGGCTCCGGCATCTTTCAAATCAGTACAATAACCGTGTTGAATCATTTGTCCGATGGATTCCCAGTCGCTGACTAAAACGCCGTTATACTTCCATTCTTTGCGAAGAATCTGTTGGTTCAAGAATGGATTACCGGAAGAAGGCACTCCGTTAATGTCATTGAAAGAACACATGAAGGATGCAACTCCGGCATCTGCGGCTGCTTTGAACGGTGGCAAATAGACTTCACGCAATTGCAATTCTGGTATCCATGTGGTATTATAATCCTTGCCCGACTCACTGGCACCGTATGCTACAAAATGCTTGGCACAAGCTGCCATGCTGGTAGCTGATGAAAGCGAGTCTCCTTGGAATCCACGAATCATCGCCTGTCCCATCACAGAGGTTAGATAAGGGTCTTCGCCACATGACTCAGCGATACGTCCCCAACGAGGGTCTCGGCTGATGTCAATCATCGGAGCAAATGTCCAACGAACTCCTAAAGATGTAGCTTCTAAAGCGGCGGTACGAGCACCTGTTTCGGCTATCTGCGGATTCCAGCAGGCTGCTTGTCCTAATGGAATAGGGAAGATGGTTTTGAAACCATGAATCACATCTCTTGCTATCAAAAGAGGAATACCCAATCGGCTCTCTTCCATGGCTACGTGTTGCAATTGGTTGATAGTAGCTACATCCAATTCGTTTAAGATAGAGCCTACCTCTCCATTACGCACAGCATCCAACATTTCTTCTGATGCTCCCGCACCGTTCAGCTGATTCATCTGACCGATTTTCTCTTTCAACGTCATCTTTGAAAGCAGAGCGTCTATCCTTTCTTCTGTAGCATCCTTCTGGACACCATTGCCACAAGCCGACAGCCCAATAAGAATTGTACCGAGGAGCATCCAATTCTTTATCTTGTTCATATTCTATCTGCTATTTATTTGTAGCCTGTTCAAATCTTGACGGAACAACATTCAAACAGGCTACAAGGATTATTTATTTCAATTCAAAAGCTACTTTTCCACGAATATCATCAGATGCACTACCTATCCATGCTTCAAACTTACCAGGTTCTGCCACCCATTCATGTTTGTCGGCATCGAAATAACTTAATGCTTTCTTATTGATTGTAAGTGATACATTCTGTGTTTCACCCGGACGAAGAACCACTTTAGAGAAAGCTTTCAATTCTTTGACGGGACGAACTACTGAAGATTTCACGTCGCGTACATAGAGTTGTACAACCTCTTTACCTTCACGCGCTCCGGTATTTGTTACAGGAACAGTGATAGTCAAAGTTTCGTTTTCAGACATTGTTTCCTTGTCAGCAACAGGTTTTCCATATTCAAAAGTAGTGTAGCTCAATCCGTGACCAAAGGCAAACAGCGGTTTCAGTTTCTCGCGGTCGATATAGCGATAACCTACGAAAATACCGTCATTATATTTCACAGTCTCCTCGTTACCCGGGAACTCACCTGTTACATGAGCATTACATTGATCAAGCGATGCGTAGTAAGTGAAAGGCAATTTACCGGAAGGATTTACATCACCAAAGAGAACCGATGCCAAAGCGTTTCCTGCTTCGCTACCACCAAACCATGCTTCTACAATGGCAGGAACTTCCTTCACCCAAGGCATTGCCACAGCATTTCCGCTGATAATCGAAACAACCGTGTTAGGATTGGCAGCAACCAAAGCTTTCACCAATTCGTCCTGCTCGTAAGGTAATGACAGAGTCTCGCGGTCTACGCCCTCGCAGTCTTGGTGTTCATTCTTATTCAATCCGCCAATGAAAATCACAACGTCAGCTTCTTTGGCAGCAGCAACGGCTTCCTCACGCAGTTTGTCCAAATCAATCACTTCCTTCTCCGGAGTCTTTGCATTCAGCACATCCTGTTCTTTCACAGCCTGAGACTTATAACCGTCAACATAAGTGACAGTTGCTGCATTACCCACACGTGTACGAATACCTTCCAATGGAGAAACCTCTTTCTTTACCTTCAATGAAGAAGAACCTCCTCCGATAGTCATTCTCTTCACGGCATTCTCACCGACAACCAAGATGCGTTTGTGTTTGTTTACATCCAAAGGCAATACGTTACCCTCATTCTTGAGCAATACGATACCTTCTTGAGCGATGGTACGACCTGCAAGTGCATGTTTCTCTGTGGCAAATGATCCGAAAGAACGAGTCTTGTCCATGTTGGTACGGAACACCAGACGAAGCACGTTGCGAACCTTCTCGTTCAACTCTCTGTCGCTTACCTTACCTTCCTGAATCATCTTCAAATAGGGTTGTGCCATGAAATAGTTGTCGTAAGCGTTGCTTGCGCCCCAATCCAAGCCGTTGGTCCAGCTACCAAACTCCATATCGAGTCCATTCTTAATAGCTTGTTCTGTATCATGCACACCGCCCCAGTCGGAGACAACCACACCGTTGAAGCCCCATTCTTTGCGGAGAATGTCATTCAACAAATACTGGTTATGACAACAGTGCTCGCCTTTGTATTGGTTGTATGCACCCATGATAGCCCATGCACCGCCTTCTTGCACAGCTGCTTTGAATGCTGGCAAATAAATTTCATACAATGTGCGGTCGTCCACTTCCACGTTGATGTGGTCGCGACGTGTTTCCTGATTGTTCAAGGCAAAGTGCTTCACACATGCTGCCACATGATTTTCTTGTACACCTTTGATATAAGGAACCACCATAGTGGAAGCCAAGTATGGATCCTCACCCATATATTCAAAATTACGTCCGTTCAATGGCGTACGATAGATGTTCACACCAGGACCCAGCAGCACATTCTTGTTTCGGTAACGAGCTTCTTCTCCGATGCTCTTTCCATAAAGAAGCGACATCTCAGGATTCCAAGTGGCAGCCAAACAGGTCAGTGCAGGATAAGCCGTACAAGAATCGTTTGTCCAGTTAGCACCATACCATTCGTCCCACATCACTTCGGCACGTATTCCGTGAGGACCGTCGGTCATCCAGTTCTCAGGTATTCCGAGACGAGGAACACCCGGTGAGCTAAATTTAGATTGGGCGTGGATGATGGCAATTTTCTCTTCGAGAGTCATACGTGACAACGCATCATTCACTCGTTCTTCAATTGGTTGATTGGCATCCATGTAAACCGGAGTCTGTGCCATAGTTGGGAAACTCATTGCGCTTATCAAAGCAGATAAAGCGATAGCCTTACAATTTTTAATAGCTTTCATATCTTTAGAATTTTGTAATGTAAATTGTTTGTATTAATTAAATTAGAAGTCAATCTTCACAGAAAGTTCTGCTGTGAAAGGACGGATGAAACCTCCGGACATCAGGTAATTCTGGTATAGTGATGGATCGGTAACCAAGTCGGCAGAACCGATTGCACCACTCGCACCTTTCTGGTTCAAGAAGTTGACTACATTGGCTGAAAGTGAAATATGGTCATTTACCTTATAATCTATACCTCCGAAAGTCTCCCAATGAGAGTTGAAGTATAACGTATTCGGCTTGTTGATGTATTGCTTGCTGAAGTAGCGGAAGCTGAGCCAAAAACGCCATTTGTCAATCGTGTAGGAAGGGTCTATTTCCATCAGGATTTCAGAAATACCGGTAACTTTACGATCGCTAAAGCTAAACTGACGGGCTTCGCCATCACTAAAAGTTAGTGAGGTGTCAAAGTTCTTGTATTGAGGCTTTTGCCAAGTAACCAAATAATGTAATTGGAATCCTTTGAATGGAGTAAGGACAAAGTCGTTGGTCCATCCCATAGTAGCAATGTCATAATTGATGGCAGCTGTACGAGTTTCGTCCACACCGCCCACGTTAGCTGTAAACTGTGAGCGTGCCTTGAAGTTCGTCTTGCGGATGTATGACAGGGTAGAAACCCAATTAATCCATTTGTTATTGTAATAGAGTCCGAAACGTCCCAACTGAACATCAACAGGTTTAAGATTCGCAAAATCCTGTCCTCCAAAGTTTTCCAAACGAGGGCGCTGACGGTTAAACAAATAGTCGGCTGTCATTCCAAAATTCTTCAAGATTCCATAATGAACATTGGCAATAGCAATCGGATTTATCCAATTATAGTTGAATGAAGTCTGTTTTACACCTTCCCTTTTAAGGTTGAATCCTTCCGTACGGTCATTGTAATGGTCGTCTGCCGTCGCATTCATCGGTGCATATCCGTCAATGTGATAGTATTCCAAACGCATTCCGTAAGAAAGTGAAAGGTTACGGAGAATCTGCCAGTCATCGGAAGCGTACAGAGACAGTTTGTTTTCTTGTCCTTTGTAGTATTCAGCACCTGTATTGAATCCCCAGAAATCATAGCCTTGATAAGACAAGTGAGAAGGATTGGCTTCTACTGTATGTGCCCAATTTGATGTCATAGCCCTCAATTCCACAGAATTATACCACTGGTTCAGACCGACACGGAGAGCATGGTTGTTAAAGCGTTGGGTATATTCTGCTGTTCCCATTAGATCATCAGTCGTTCCCTGATAAAACAATGTATATCGGCTTTGCACATTACCTTCGTATGGCTTGCCATTCAACGTATAACCCAAATCTGCTGTTGCATGGCTCAGACCACCCAGCGCATTGCTGGTGTAATTGCTATGGGCACGGTCGTATTTCAGATTAAAACGTAATTGTCCACCATTAAGAAATTTGTACTTGGCTTGCAATCCTATTTCGTTGTTGTGAGAATATCCCATATCATAAAGACTACGGCTAATAGTATCACCGGTCATAATATCCATATAGGTGATTCTTCCGTCGGAAGGCATATAAGAATCATGTCCCAAGTCGAAACCATCAAGCAACTTCACAGAACCATCGCCTACGTATGTGAAAGGCCCGAAGTTGTCGTTGGCTGTCACATTATTGGCGTGCTTCATTATAAGGGAGGCTTCACCTCTGCCGTCATTCCAACGATAAGTCAGCGCACCTTTATATATCTGAGTCCTGTCCTGATACTTCACATACTCCAAGTCATTACTTCCAGTATCAAAGTTTTGGTAAGTTCCCACGGAAAAATAGAAGCCTTTCACAATTTTGCCAGCAACATTCAAATCAAACTTTTGTGCACCAAAATGGTTAAGAGCATAGTTAAGGTGTACTTCCGGCTTGTCGGAACCTAATCGGGTTTCACTACTAACGGTATAACCGACATTTCCGCTAAGTAATGCAGATTCACTTAGTGACATCAAGCCGTTTTTGTCGTAGGATGTTCCACCTCTCCAACTGGTATAGGACATGTGGGGCCAAAAGTAATAGACTACGGGGAGACCATCTTCAAAGATCTCAGTTCCACCCACCGTCCCCGGTAATCCAATGTTCACTTCACGAGGTTTTGATGCGTCAGAAGCATTGAGCATGACATTACGGTTCTTCTCTTCCTTATTAGACAGATAGGTGCTGTCTGATTGAGCAATCGATTCTTGAGCAAGAGCAACATTTCCTGTGAGTAACCCTGCAAGCAAGAGGTTTATTGATATTGTTCTCATACTGCTATGTATATTATGATTAGTTAATTAGCTTCTTATCAGTTTCGATGTTACAAAATTATAGCGATATAACATAACGGGCATGACAATAAACAGGACGTTCATGCCAATTTTACGGATTTTAGAGAATACACCTTCTTAGTCTGCAATAAAATCGCTATTTTTGCGTTTATTATTCAAAGAGATAACGCATTATGAGCAATATATATAAGGTAAGAAATACAGGTGACTATAGTCGGTATCTTGGACAAACAGACAGACATCCGTTAGTCAGCGTTATCGACTATACGGAGGTGTCACCTATCCGTCACAGTCTAAACAATTACAGCGTATACGGAATGTTTATGCACGAGCATCTGCCGGTGGAATTGACATACGGTTGCGGCAAGTACGACTATACAAGCGGAACACTTATATGCGTGGCTCCCGGACAAATTGGAGGCAAAGAAGACAACGGAGAGCGAATAGAGTTGGACGGATGGGCTTTATTGTTTCATCCCGACTTGCTGCGTGGCACTCCGATAGAAAAGACTCTCAAAGAATGTACTTTCTTTGACTACCATATCAATGAGGCACTCCACATGACGGATGAAGAACGGGATATCTTTGTATCATTGATGCGACAGATTAAACGCGAACTTACGAACGACCGCGATGATTTCCAAGACCAGATCATCGTAGAATACATCGGTCTGCTGCTCAATTATTGTATGCGTTTCTATAATCGACAGTTCATCACAAGAAAGTTGGAAAACTCGGATATACTGATGAAATTCAATTCTTTGTTACATGATTATTTCCATGACAAAAAGCAACTTACTATGGGATTGCCAACAATTCAGTATTGCGCCGACAAACTTTGTATGTCATCCAATTATTTCGGTGATCTTGTAAAGAAGGCAACCGGTGATTCAGCTGGAACACACATCCGTCAATATGTAATCCAGCAGGCAAAGAATGAACTTGCCACGGGAGCCACTATCGCACAAGTGGCATATACATTGGGATTTGAATATCCTGAACACCTCAGCCGTATGTTCAAAAAACAAACAGGTATTACTCCATCTGAATATTCTGAAAAAATCAGGAGTAAATGATGCCGGTCTATTGATTTTAGCTTAGTATATTCATATTTTATCGGATTCAATGTTTCCAAGAACAGACCGTGCTGCTTAATAATTTCGTTTCGGAACATCTTCCAAAGGATATTGCATCCGAGTTGCGCCAGCGTGGAGTTGATGAACAAATTTTGCTTGCTCAATGCTTCCGCCAGCGAACAGTTCGGGTCAGAGTCCAGCATCTGTTATAATAAAAAGAGATAAAATTCGGCAACAATAAAGCTTATAGGAGTTTGGCTATAAGATTATGGCAAGAAAAGATAGCAGATAAACAAAAAAATACTATCTTTGCAGAGTAATAAAGCGTTCTTTAGACTTAATGCAAAACATGGCGAATATGTGCAGTTCACTCGTTTCTAAATCGTTACCTATTATCAAATAGGTCTTCTCTAATTCTCTGTAGATCAGTTAGAAAGAAAAAATCAAATGTCTTGCGACATGGTAGGTCAGCCGTATCTTGAAACCGCACTGCCTACCAAGTTCCTTCAATA
>OGUN01000903.1_pt1 | contig 23328 bp, 9 predicted proteins | sample 1553621 | NCBI WGS metagenome assembly OGUN01 (sample SAMEA2580300, study PRJEB22360) | human gut metagenome | biome: human gut; feature: human-associated habitat; material: faeces | place: Denmark | collected 2008/2010
CGCACCTCGGAAGAGGCAGCTACCCTATTATATGACTGCACCGTGGAAGATTTCGGGGCGCAAGCCTGCGTCCATTCGTTCGGTATACCGGACTACCCGAACGAACACTACACGACACGTGCTGACCGCCGTTACGGGCTGAACCTTGAAGTGCGACTGAAGAACGGGAAAGTCAAGTCGTTCGATTTCGACGTGACCGATCAGGTCGCTGCACAGCCGCAGGGAGGAGTCATCGTGGTGAACGGTATCGAGATTTCCGACGAGGACGGTACGGAAGGCGGTTCCGGCTTCGATGTAAACGTGGGGGACTGGGGCGAATACGAAGACGTCGAACTCCCTCTTTAAGGATAAAATAGTTTTTACTAATCATTAATGTTTTACTAAAAATTTCAGCAACATGAAAAAAAATCTTTTTTTTGTGGGAATTGCTGCCGCCGCAATGCTGGCAAGTTGCAGCAACGATGAGACTGTAGAAATGTCACAGTCAAAGGCTATCAAGTTTGAGAGTTTCGTGAACATGAGTACACGTGGTATCGCTAACGACATCACAAAAGAGAATATCACGAACTTTAGTGTGTATGGTTTTATGACAAATGTCTCTGGACAGATTTTCATCAATGAAGCTGTCACTGGTAGCGGAGATAATTGGAACTATGCAAACACACAGTATTGGACTGCCGACAAGGATTATTGGTTCTCTGCCATTGCTCCTACTACAAATGCGCAGTGGACTTATGACGTGAACAATACCACCGAGGGCGGTATCATCACTTTCGAGAACAAAGATGGTAAACAGGACTTGCTCTATGCTTATTCAGGCAAGATTCATTGTGATAATCCCGCAGCCCAAAGCGAAGTAGGTTTTACTTTTAATCACTTGCTGTCGCGTGTAAAATTCAACTTCACTAACAGTATGGGTAACGATAATACCAAGTTGATAGTGAAAAACGTGACAATTACTGATGCAAATGGAAAAGCCACTTGCGATGTTTCAAAGAGCGAAAAAGTTTGGACACTTACCGAAGACAACACAAAAGGTAATCTGGTATTCGATGCTGTTCCTGATGCAGAAACTAAGATTGAGAACAACAAATCAATCGCTACAGACCACAAGTATATGATTCCGCAGAATCAGGCATATAAACTTACTTTCACTGTAGAGATGTATCAGGGTGAAGTGCTTGCCAATACTTATATCCATACGGATATAGTTGTTCCTCAAACGGACATGCTTGCCGGTAACAGCTATGTGTTCAATGCAGAATTGAAACCGGAAAACATCGATCCGGAAGGCAAACTTTATCCTATCGAATTCACTGTAACCGATATTCCTGTATGGAATGACGAGTGGGAAGGGAGCACAGTCACTGTTCCTGAGATGTAAAGACAAGACAAAATGTATATACCTTGCTATAAGGTATAATTTTGCACAGGGTGTAAGGGGTTGAATGTTCCCCTTACACTCACTAATAGCCGGAGAATACCGCTCCGGACAAGTAACTAAAAAAAGACGGCAATGAACGGACATAAAAAAAGAATGAACTTAACGGCAAGCGGCATGGCGGCAATGCTGTCATGTCTGCTGCTTTTCTCTTGCAATGACGAGGACTTTCTCGAACGCAACGGCGATATTGCCGGGAATGCTTGTGATAATATTTGTTTTGGTATTTCTCCCGACGGGAATGTACAGACAAGGGGGAATGTCGTCAGCGATGTGGACGGATACACTTCCGGACAGTTTGTATTGCGGTCGCAGGATTCGGCCGATACGCTATGTGTACGTGCCATTGTTTCCGACGGCGTTCATTCATCCGCTTTCGGGGACAGGCAGGCCGTAACGCGCGGCACGCCTGTCACGGAAGACAATTTCTATGATTCATTCCACGTGCTGGCCTATTGGAAAAAGGGCGGCACGCAGGTCGAGGAGCAATTTTATATGGACACAAATGTCGCCAAAGCCGGAGACGGTTTATGGAGCAGCACCGACACGTACTATTGGCCGGGAGCGGGACATGCTCTCCAGTTCTATGCGTGGGCGCCTGCTGCCGACGCTTTCAGCACGACACCGCAATCTCCCGCAACCTCGACGCTCGCATATACTGTCCCGACAGAAGCGGTCGATCAAAAAGATATTGTGGTGGCAAGGCCGGACGAAACACCCGGCGACCATAACGCAGCGCAAGAGCTTACCTTCGACCACGTCTGTACCGCCGTGCGTTTCGTGATCGGAAGTCAGATGCAGGCTGGAAGGATTGAAAGCGTGGCTCTGAAAGGAGTCCAATACAAAGGGGCCTACGACTTGAAAAGCGGCTCATGGGAGCTGAAAAACGATGTTACCGACTTTACGCAGTCATTGGGTAAAGAGATGACCGGAGAGGAAACGGACGGAACATCAGTCACCGCAAGCGATGGCACGTTCATGATGCTACCGCAAACCTTGCCGGACAATGCCAAAGTGGAAGTAGTGTTTCATAGTACCGCCACAAATACCGACCGTACTCTTGAAGCCATTATCGGAGGTATGGAATGGCCTCAAGGGAAAACGGTTACTTACAAGTTGTCCATTTCGCCGGAATACGAGTTTAAGTTGGAAAATGAAAATCCTGTATTAGACGCACATTACGACATTCTTCTAACAAAACTGATCGTGTCCGATGTCCCGGCAGGTAAGGCATGGACGGTTACTGCTCCAACCCTGAATAAAGAAGAGGTCACTATTCAGAAACAAGACGACATGAACAGCTATGCCAAGCAAGGTTATTGGACGGCCAATTATGCACGAGGAACAACAAGTGGCAAACTCGAAATAATCGGTAGCGCACGAGGCGAGACAGTTTATCAAGGTACGGGAAGCGGCGAATTTCCTATTGCAGTTTTTGTGCCGGAGAATATAGGAGATGCCTCACGTACAGTAGAGTTGTCTGTACGGCTTGACGATAGCGATGACATAGTACAGACATTGACCATTTCCCAGCTTGCTCCCGCTTGGTATGGCAATGGTATTGGTTGCGAACGGATAGAAAGCAAACAAGTTCCGTGGGGGTTCTATTGGGATGAGAGGTTCAAAATAATCTATGATCTGGAAAGTTGCAATCGTGATGACAGAATAAGTATCAGGCGGTATATTGAATGGACTCAAGGCTTGCACGACGCAAGTGATTGGCCTCTCATCGGTTGGCTTATTAGATTGATTTTTGGGGATGACATACCCGATTTGTCTTTCGTGGATATAGAAGAATCAGGCATTTGGCCGAATAAAAAAGCAGATAAGATAACCATCAATCTCGGTTCACTATCAACCGAAGGTATTGCCGAGAGCGTGATCAACGGAGCACAGAATACGCGCGAGATATATAATTTCGAAGGTATTCAGTTTGTGAATGAGATAATCAACCGGATACAAAATATCCCCGGTTATCAGGTTACAACAGAAGGTGACGGTGTGTTCCCTACGAATAATGCAAGTATAGCTTGTATGAAACTGAACAGTTGGGATATTATCGAAGCAAATAATGAATATGTCCTTTCGTTGACGGGCGGCTCGGAAGTTATGGACCCGAAATGGTATCTTCCTGCAAAGGACGAAATATCGGGTATATCAGATAAAGAGTTTCCTTTAGAAGACGATCATTGGACTTCTACGGCAGTAAAAGACAACAATAAGAAGGCTTACAAGTATTCGGCCGACGGTACATCGTCCGAGGAATTACGTAATACCGAACTGAAAGTCCGTGCCGTCCGAAAGAAACCCTGAAAGAGTATATAAAAATTGATTTTTATATTTTTATATACATAAGGCTTACAATGACAAACTCTCTTTTCTTAATTGAAGAGGGAGTTTGTCATGTTTATAATAATATCGAACTATAAAAACGCTCTTTAAGCATGTAACGCTAATCATTCCATTTCGTATTGAATAATTCGGAAAAATCCCGTAACTTCGCAGGTGTAAATGATGTGCAAGCAAATCCAAATGAGTAATCATCTTGCAACGAAAAACATGTGTGTTCTGTGCCAACTTTCAAATAAAATCGCTGTTTGATACTCATTTGTTACCCTTCTTTTGAAATCCTAATAAAACCTATCTAATAATTAGATAGTTATAAGATAAGATTGGTTAGTCGCCCACCATAAAACTGATTTCTGAAACGGTATACTTTCCTTCTTTCAATAACTGACATGCTCGGTTAAACCGTATCTTATGTATAAAATCAATAGCAGATTTTCCCGTTATCGCCTTTAATTTCAAATGAAGATTCGAACGGCTCATATTCATCTCACGCGCGAACTGTTCTGTAGAAAATTCCACATTATCCATATTTTTCTCAACAACAGCAATAGCCTTCCGCAACAGTTCCTCATCCATCGTATTGTTCGTAAGCTTTTCCGGTTTTATTTCCGTCATATTGGAATATCGCTCGAATATACGATAACGTGTACGCAGCATATTCAGAATCTTGGTTCTCAACACTTCCATAGAGAACGGTTTGGCAATGTAATCATCGGCTCCTACCTGTAAACCTTCCAACTGATACTTGATATCTACTTTGGCAGACAACATATAAACCGGAATATGGCAAGTACGTAGATTCTGTTTCACTAACTTGCATAACCTAACGCCATCCATTATAGGCATCATGACATCTGTTATAATCAAATCTACATCCTTGTCTTTCAGAATATCCAGCGCTTTTTGCCCATTCTCCGTTTCCAACATATCAAACAGCGCAGACAGACCGTTCACCAAGTACCGTCTCAGTTCCCTATTGTCCTCTACGACCAAGATAGTACCACGTTTACCGTTTACTTCATCCGTACTATCCTCTTCCCCCAACTTTTCGTCATCACCGATATAAATGTCATTTGCATTGGTGGAATATACACGTTGTTCTCCTTCATTCCCACTTCCTCCAAGCAACTCTTCTTGCGTATATACGGATTCATCCTGCGGCAGATAAATCGTAAAAGTAGAACCTTTACCAACTTCACTCTGTAGAATAATCCGCCCATGATGTAATTCCACCAGACGTTGAACCAATGAGAGCCCGATACCACTCCCTTCACGTCCATTTTCCACCTGATAAAAACGTTCAAAAATCTTTTCCTGCTTCTCCAATGGGATGCCAATGCCTGTATCTATCACTTGCAAGACAAGATTGTCACCTTCTATGTAAAGTTTCACAGTGATACTTTCGCCGACTTCGGTATATTTAAAGGCATTCGAAAGCAGATTATTTGCAATTAAATCCAGATAGTTCTCATCGAAAAGAACATTTTTATCTTGCAACTCTGTATAGAAGTTATAGTCTATATCCTTCCTTTTAGACAAACTTTCATAATTCATAAAACAGTTCAATATCCGCTTATAAGCATTGGAATACACAGCCCTGAGTTCAAATATCCCTAACTCAGCACGCCGGAAATCCATTAACTGATTAACCAAATGCAAGAGACGGTTGGTATTCCGCTGCACATAAAGCAACCGTTCATGCTCCCAATGCCCACTGATACGATCAAGTAATTCCTGCAAGGGCGCAACAATCAAAGTCAACGGAGTCCGTAACTCGTGCGAGATATTAACATAAAAACGGATTTTCATCTGGCTTATCTCTTCCCGCTTTTCTTTATCAAGCCGTTCCATTCGTATTTCAGCCTGCATACTCTTGCGTAACCAGAAGAAGCGTACGATACCGAACACCAACAAAGCAAACGACAAAGCAAACAAGGAAAGCGCCCACCAAGTAGAATACCAAACCGGCAATATATGTATATGAAGTATGGCGGGTTCCTCATTCCATTTACCATCATTGTTTGCTGCTTTTATACAAAAAGTGTAATCCCCTGCCGGTAAATTGGAGTAAGAAACAAGGCTGATATCATTCTGCTTATACCATACATTATCATATCCCTCCAGTTTGTAGGTAAATGTATTATGTTTACCCGCTATATAATTGGAAACGACAAAAGAAATGGCGAATGAATTCTGAGATGAAGATAAAGTTATACGATTCACGTATGTAATACTTTCCTTTAAGATTCCGGTTTCATCATCCGGTAATACCTCCTTATTATGAACAAATAATTTATTGATTACAGGTTTGGGAGCATAAGGATTATCAATCAACGTTTCAGGACGGAATGAAGTAATGCCGTTGACTCCACCAAACAACATGTAGCCATTGTCTTTTCGACAATAAGCCCCAGCATTAAACTGGTTGCCTTGTAATCCGTCCATAATCGTGAAATTACGAAACTTCCCACTCTCCGGATTCAGGCAACTCAACCCTTGATTCGTACTTATCCATAAACGCCCGTAAGCATCTTCCAGAATTCCATAAATAACATTACTCGGCAGACCGTTTTCTGTGGTATATTGCAGGAACTGCTTATCACTCTCTTTCAAAGCAAACAATCCGTTACGTGTTCCAATCCACAGATATCCGGAAGATGTTTCATAAAAACAATTCACAAACGCTTGCTTCAACACAGAAGCTATCTGAAAATCCGTATTAGGGAGCAAAGAGGTACCTACCTGGTTAAAAACAGAAATTCCCATTTCTCCCCCAGCCCATATACGTTTCTTTGAGTCACAAAACAACAAGCGATTGTATTGCTGCAATTTGTGCCCGTCCTCATCTACATCAACAATCGTAAAGTTGCGTTTATCTATATCAAAATGCAATAAATATTCCAGCGATGCCACCCAAAGCCCCCCATACCCGTCTGAAATGATAGAATAGATATTATTGCTCGGCAAATTGCTATTGTGACGATTATAATATTCTATGTAACCGGATTTACGATGCAAAACCATCATTCCTCCGGCATGTGCCCCCACATATATTCTATCTTGTACCTCATCTACATACACCGTCTTGATATCCTTGAAAGGTACATCCAGATTGCCCGAATTGAATAGATAATTCTTATATAGCTGAGAGGCATTATCATAGTAATTCAAACCGCCATCGCTCGTGCCAATCCACAAATTATGCTTGTTATCCTCAACAATGCAACTGACCACATTATTACTGAGTGAGTTCAAGAACGGGACATGTTTGATACGCTGGAAACGGTTACACAAAGGATGATAATAATTCAGCCCTCCCCAGTAAGTACCCAGCCACATGCCACCCTGCGAATCTCTGAAAATACTCCGGACCGAATTCTGCGATAAACTTCCTTCCTGAATCTCAGAGCTTTTAATGGACGAGAAACAGTCTGATCCCTCCTTGTAGATATTCAATCCACCATAGGTTCCCACCCATAGGCGATTCTCTGTATCCAGTGCTAAAGAACGCACATAGTTTGAGTTCAATCCTGATTTCCCATCTTCATAACGATAATTCTTCAGCTCCTTTGTCTTCATGTCGTACAGATAAAGTCCATCTCCCTCCGTAGCCAGCCATATTCTATTAAACATCTGGCACAGAATGGCATGAACCCGGATGCCGGCAGGCATATCCACCAGTTTCTCCAAAATACCGTTTGACAAAGTATAAATATATACACCTTCCTCAGTACCTATATAGATACAATCATCCTGACGTACCAAAGCTGCCGGCTGCAATCCATGCAAAGAAGAGGATAATGTATCCGAAAGGAAACACTCTTTCTTTACATCAAAAAGCAGAATGCCTTCGGCAGTACCCAACATCAACCAATCTTTTTTTATCGGGATAATACTGGTCACAGCTACGTTCAAGCCATTTCTCTTATAATAATAATTGGAAAATTCATCTTTATAATGATTGTAAAGAGACAACCCCTCACGAGTTCCTATCCAAATCCGGTCTGAATCATCCATTGTGATGCAACGGGATATATCGCTGGCAATACTATTGGGATGGGTATATTGATGGCGATATACAGTAAAGTTGTAACCATCATATTTATTCACACCATCATACGTCGCAAACCATAAATTCCCTCCCTTATCCTGATTAATCGCAAAAATCGTACTATGCGACAATCCTTCCTCCAAACCAATATGGGAAAAGTGAATATCTTCAGTGATATCGGCATTCAACATGTAGGGGAATAATACTTCTAAAAGCACTAACAAATATTGCTGTATTTTCATGTTTGTAATCTATTATGAGGCAAATAAATAAAATACATTAGCAAAAGTAAATATTAATCTGTATTTTCTTGCCAATACTTTCCGGTATTATTCGCAAAGGTACAAAAGAGAATCCTGGAACCGGATTAAAGATTCGTCCATCACTATCTGTCGGTGCTACATCTATATATCCTGCTTCGCAAGTGATGTACAATATCCCCTTATTTTTTTTTATGGAAGCTTCTCGCGTACTTATCCTCACCTCTTCTTTGGGCGACGCGATAACTGGCAACACAAGGTAAGCCGAGTCATTGCAACGTTCCACGCTTATGCTCACTCCTTGTTCTGAAAATGCATAGTTCACCTCTACCAGTACTTCTCCCTGCTTTGGAGACTGTTGATTGATATCAACCAAATGAGAATTTACATTGAATCGGCAGAACCCGTTTTCTATAAAACAAGTAATGTCCGTATTCAAATCGTCCAGATTACTATATGCAACTCCATCCTGAGTCAATTCAACCCGGGGGGTACCTCCCATCAGATATTTACGGACATTGTCCTGCATATTGGGAGCTTCAATCAGTTTATACTGGTTCATAGTCGCAGCAAATATAGGTCCTGCCTGAGCATGCCACAACAACGAAAGGGCACCTCCCATTGGATGAGTCCCTTTCACTTTATATTCGGCATCATATCCGGTAAATGTGGCACGCCAATCTCCTTGGGATAAAAGCCACGTACGAATATCCTTAAAATGCTTCACTCCGTAAACGGAGTCACGGGGAAGCTTTTCCAAAGAAGTCATTTTCACAGGAGGCAGTTCCAAAAAAGAAGCCAACGCCTTGGCATGCCCAAATGTATGATGAATACAAGGAGAAACACCGGATGCAAAATAATGCATTCCTCCATAAAGAAGTCCACCATGAGTAGCCTTACTCAATAAACGGATATTGCGGCGAATGGCTTCCAGACATTCCGGATGACGGGCAGCAGCCATCAGATAATAACCTCCCATAAAGCCATCACTGGTACGCCCGCCCCAATAAGTCCATTTAAAGCTTCGTGTTCCCCAACTGTTGTCCCAAGCGCCATCGGGTAACATAAACTCAAGATGAGTATCCATGGAACGTTCCACAAGCGAAAATAGTTCCATGTCGTTTGCCATCACTGCATAATATGCCATATTAGGCAGTGATTCTTCTACATTATAAAGCAAATCTACCGGACGGCAACCGTTTGGAGTTTCTGAGGCGATATTAGGTCCCTCGCCATACAAGAAACAGTCATTCACGGTAAAATATTCTTTTAATCCGAGAGCTATCTCTTCGGCTTCCTTCTTAAATTCAGGCCGATTGCACATTTCACCGATAGCATATAGTGCATAGGTTGCTGAAGCAGAATAATTTACATTCATATTTCTCATGCCTTCTCGCCTTCGGCTATAAATGAAAGGATTGTTCATCATAAACTCACCAGCCTCTACCAATCGCTGTTTCCAATGATGATGGGTTGAATCATCCAATAGATGTCCGTGATAATGCAAAGCTTCATAAAGAGCAATCGCTGCAAATACCGTCGTACCGTTCCAATCCGATACATGTACATCGTTCATCCATGACCCGTCCGGACGGTGCACATTCTCCATCCACGCCATCAAGCGCTTGGCTCCAAGCAAATATTTTTGGTTTCCGGTCTTTTCTGCCAAATACATCAAAGGAAGTACGGCATCACCTATACGTCCATGCATACGGGCACATGCAGGGCATAAGACTCCTCCATCAAGTGCGGAATCGGAATAGGTGCACTGATAAGCCAGAAAAGCATCCATCCATTCCGTCAACAGCTTATCCGCTTCACTACGCAATGAATCATCAAAAGAGTTCGCATTTACATTCTGTGCTTGTCCTGCCAAAGATGATACACAAAACAGCACCATCATAAACAACATGTTTTTCATATCTCTTTCATGGTTAGATTTTAATGCTCAAAGTTAGTCCTTTGTTATCAGTATTTCACTCTCTTTTTATTCAATATCATGCCAATGGGCGTTTAAACCTCTTGTAATATTGTTGAATCAATGCTAATATTGTTGAAACCTCACTTGCCAAAACAATATTGGTACACTTTTAAACATAAGGAAGTCTCAGTTAAACACAAACGGACTACTTTAGCTGCGGGAAACAAATGTTCTTAATTCTTAATGCTTTATGAGACACCTACCTTTATTAATGTGTACTGCCTTCTGCGGATTGTATTCCACACAGACAAAGGCGGCAGACACAAAAAACGAAAAGCCCAATATTCTTTGGCTCACCTTTGAAGATACTAGTGCATACGAATTCGGTTGCTACGGCAACAGAGGAGTACATACTCCCAATGCGGACAGCCTTGCCGCCCGCGGCATACAGTTTATGAACGCATGGTCCGTAGCTCCCCAGAGCTCGGCTGCCCGTTCTTCACTGATTACCGGATGCTATTCAAGCACTTACGGTATGGACATCCATCCTGTGCCCTACGATACACCTGCTGACATCTTCTTTCCACAGAAATTACGCGAAGCCGGATATTACTGTACAAACAACAGCAAGACACACTACAACTCTACCACTGACAATAAAATATGTTGGGACGAATGTAGCAACAAAGCCTCATACAATAGTCCCAAACGAAAAAAGAACCAACCCTTTTTCGCTGTATTCAACACGGTAACCTCACACATGGGACGCATCCGAACTTTCCATACAGACGGACGCAGAGATTACACACGGGAAGGCATATACCCGACACTGCTTTCATTGCCTGCTTATGTTCCCGACTTGCCGGAAGTACGTTCCGACTATGCCGGTCATTTAGAAGCAGTACAAGACGTGGATACCTGGCTGGGATTCTTCCTGAAAGACCTGAAAGAGAAAGGCTTGGATGAAAATACAATTATATTTTTCTTCAGTGACCACGGCGGTTGTATACCCCGTGGTAAAGGATATTTGTACGAAAGCGGTCTAAAAGTACCTCTGATTGTCTATTTCCCGCCCAAATGGCAACACCTGGCCAAGCAGGCTTCAGGCAAAGAGTACAGCTTGGTCAACTTCACGGATTTAGGGCCTACCGTACTTAGTCTTGCAGGGGTAAAACCACCCAAACAGATGCAGGGCAAAGCACTTTACGGCAAGTTTGCAAACAAAGAAAAACGCCAGATGCAATTTGCATTAGCAGCCAATCAATTGCATCATTTCATGCCGGTACGCGCCGTTACCGATGGGCGTTTCAAATATATCCGTAGTTATATCCCCTATCGTCAGTTTGCCCTGCGCAATTATTATCAATGGGGAATGCCTTCCAACAAAGCATGGGATAAACTAGTATTGGAAGGGCATAATACCAACCCTAACTGGAAACTGACTTTCGAAGCCCATCCGGCAGAAATGCTGTTTGACCTTGAAAAAGATCCGGATGAACTGCACGACTTATCCGGTACTCCCGAATATGCAGAAATCTTGTCCAAAATGCGCCAAGCACTATCTGACCATATTCGTGTCACCGGTGATTTGGGGTTCTTCCTTCCCACTTCACGCACCGGTCATATTCTTTACGACAAAGTGCGCAAGGAGAAATATCCTCTGAACGAACTTTATACTCTTGTTGAAACAGCTGGAACAGCAACCACCGCCTCTCTGCCCATGTTAGAAGAAGCAATTACCAATCCGCTATCCGAAATGAGATTCTGGGGAGTAGTAGGATATGCCAAACTTGCCAGAGAAAAGCAAATATCTTCTTGTCCGCAAGCCTTGTTGGCACTCCTCCAAGACAGTAATCCCTACATCGCTTCCGAAGCCGCCTATGCCGCAGCCTATCTGGGTAAAAGTCAAGAAAGCGTTGCCCGCCTAATTATTCCCACAGAGGAAAAATACAGAAAAATAGGGTACTCTTCACTGGAATGCTTATCTTTAGACCCTGATATGCGTGACTGTATCCGTCCTTTCCTGTCGGAGCTGAGAGAAGCCGCAGAAACCCTGCCACGCCTTGAAAACGAAGATGCCGGACTCATGGCGCGGGGAATCCTCGTGAACTTGGGCGAAATGGATATTCAAGACTTGTATGGTCCTGAAGCTTATAAAAGAGGTCTGAAATTTAACTATGGTCGTAGAGCAATGATACCGTTGCCCAACTAAAAGGAATAAATTTATGCGTAGTACAATCAAAATCGTAATTTTATTGTTTTTCATATGTACTTCCATGTCCGGAGCTTCGTTTCCGGACATGGAAAAGTATATGCGCCAACATGCCTTGATATGGGAACAATTACCCATGCAATGGAATGAAGGTGCTTTTTTAGGTAATGGATTGGTCGGCATGATGGTATATGCCGATTCCACACTCAATGCATTAGTTTTCCATCTGGGACGTCCCGATGTCACAGATCATAGGAAAGCTCCCTACCGAAAAACCTCCATCGGCACGGAAGAGGCAGATAAAATGGTGGATTTTTGCAGGCTTGATGTCGGTAAAATGCTATTATTCCCTGAAGGGAAGATACTTTCAGGCACTTTTTATCTCGACATTTACAATGCCGAACTGACCGGACACCTAAAAACAGACAAAGGAGACTTGACTTTCCACGCCTATACTCCCCAACCCGAAGAAGTGAATATCGTGGAAGTTTCCTCCGGAGTCCCTTACCGCTGGAAGGGGATTCCCGGGAACCCATGCTCTCCCCGCATAAGAGTATTTCCCCATTTGAAAGAAAAATTAAAATACAAGGACAACCCCGCACCTGTCGTCAACCAAAAAGACAAAGAAGGTAGTTGGGTACAATCCTTGTTGGCAGGAGGAGACTATGCAACCTACTGGAAAGAGGTGCCGGACGGAAAATCACGCTCCGTATTGTACATATCTACAGCCAATGAAGTACCGGCTTCATCCCTTTCTCTTGCCAAAGCCATCAAAACCGTAGAAGCAGCACAGATTACAGGTACTAAATTATTGAAACAAAAGACACGCCAATGGTGGAACGCCTACCACGAACGTTCTTTCCTTTCCATTCCGGACAAAAAACTGGAGAACTTTTATTTCATACAGATGTACAAACTTGCCACTTGTTCTCATCCGGATGGCCCGGCAATGGACGTAATGGGCACTTTCTTCAAACTGAGCCCATGGCCCAGTTTCTGGTGGAACCTAAATATACAACTGACTTATATGCCCATAGGACCAGCCAATAGGATGGAACAAGGCAAAAACTTCCAGCGACTGATGGATGAAGTGTTTCCTTCACTTGTCCGTTCTATTGAACCATGCAAGATAGGTGACTACACCTGGGCATTGCAAAACTATTATATGTACCTGCGATATGCTGGTGCTGACTGGCAAGATATCAAACAACAAGTAGTTCCAAAAGCACTGGACGCATTTGCCGTATTCGATAAAATACTGTGTTATAAAGAAAACACATGGCATCTCACCCATATTGAGTCTCCCGAATATGAAGGGTTCCAAAAATACAATGACAGCAATTACGGATTAGCTTCACTGAGCTGGTTGCTCCAAACATTGATAGCATGTCATGACAGAACTTCAAGCACTCATCCCGACTATGCACGCTGGAAAGAAATCCTGACACGACTGGCTCCATATCCCACCAATGAAAACGGTCTGATGATTGCCGCCAACAAACCACTGGAGAAGTCCCACCGCCATTATTCGCACCTATTGGCCTTCTACCCTTTCCGACTTTTACATCCCGATGTACCAGAGAACCGTAAACTCCTGGAGAAATCCATCGAACACTGGTTGTCTTTAGAAGATGGGAAAGGATTAGCAGGATATTCCTATACCGGAGCAGCTTCTCTATATGCCTATTTGGGTAACGGTAACAAGGCTTACGAACGCTTGGCACATTTCATCAACAAACCAATCGGAATCAGCATTCTGCTACCCAATACATTCTATGTGGAAAGTCAAGGTAAGAATCCGGTAATAGAAACCCCATTAAGTGCTGCGGCCTCCCTTACTGAGCTACTTATACAAAGCTGGGATGAGACTATACGTATCTTCCCGGCTGTGCCAGACCATTGGAAAGATTGTGCTTTCCATGCCCTCAGGACGGAAGGAGGATTTACCGTCTCGGCTCAACGCCAAGACGGAAGAACCGAATGGGTCAGCCTGACCAGTGAAAAAGGACAACCTTGCCGTATACAGTTATCCGGATGGGATGCCGTCCATCAGCTATCTGCAGGACGTACCGTCTCCATCAAACCGCTGGGTAATGAGACCTATGAACTGGACCTGAAAACCGGAGAAAGCGTAACGCTGGCCCCTGACAAATCAACAAAATGCAAACTACGCCTTATCCGGGCAAAAAACAAATCCCAATCCAACTTCTATGGAGTGAAATCAAGAAAAGGTTTGCCCGAAATAATGGAATGGCCGGAATTAACTCCCATCAAGGAACGTGTGAATGTACAGGCCGACTCTGCTCGTATCCGACAGATTGTCGACGGCTGTTGGGTGGCCGTAGGTACCAATAAGTCCCATGCCATACAACTGGACTACTCCCGTCCCTTTCAAGGACAGCCTTCTTACCGTTTTGAGCTGAAACAAGATGACAACACTCTGGAAGGCTACTCTAAAGGAGAAACCAAAGGTCGCGCCGAACTATGCTATTGCTATGCCGTATCCGACGACTTCAAAAACTATCCGGCAGATGAATATCCCAATGCTCAAAAGATGAAGACCGTCTATCATTATGGCAAGGGAAGTTGCCCGCAAGGTTCATCCATGAGCTACACATTCTCTGTTTACATTCCACATACCCTTGACAAAAACGTATCTACCATCTTTGCCCAATGGCACGGCATGCCAAGCCGTACACTTGTGTCCGACCCTGATGGCAAAGTAATGAGCCTCAGTACCAAGGAGTTTCTGGAACTGGAGAGGCGAATGATTTTCAAGAAAAATACGGCATATGATAAAATTATCAAAATCAACGCCCAAGGAGATACCCTCTACAGAGCAGGGAAACCGAACGGTTGGCTGATAGAACAAGGCGGTTATCCCCCGCTTGCCTTCGGCTTTTCACAAGGTTATTTCTACATCAAAGCCAATTCGGACCGCAAATGGCTGACGGACAAGACCGACCGCTGTAATGCCAATCCTGACAAGGCAGAAATCATGCATCCAGTCACCTCTACCTTCAAAACCTCGACAATAGCATATAAAATGCCATTCGAGAATTTCCCCAAAGATTGCTGGATAACTTTTCAGGTAAATATAGACTGGACCGAATATGGAAAAGAAAAAGAAACCATTCTTAAACCCGGACTTCTTGACGTAACCATGTCCTACCGTCAATCAGAAAAGGAAGTGAAAGAACATATCGTAAACAATGAGGAGATACTGATTGGCCGCAATGACGAAGAAGGATATTACTTCAAATTCGGCATATACCGTGTCGGCAACAGTACCATTCCGGTTTGCTATAACCTAGCCGGTTATAAAGAGCAGTTCCGAAAAGTAACGACAAGAATCACGCAATTTTAAATCCCATATTTTTCAACTCAACACAGAACGATTGATTTCTTGTTTTTTCGTAGAAAAACAAAAAAGGAAGAAATAATAGCCGAATTCAACAAGCAACAAAAAGCCCGCCACCTTAATGGAGACGGGCTTGAAAAGTAGCTCCGAGGGGAATCGAACCCCTATCTAAAATTTAGGAAATTCTTGTTCTATCCGTTGAACTACAGAGCCTCAACTGATAATCAGCGGAATATGTAGAATATTTATAGAACTTCTACACTATTTTTACACGACGCAAGCTGATTACGGATGCAAAGATAATGTATTCTGCCGATTTTCCGAAAAAAGTTTTGTTAATCCGATTAACTTTACGAAATTTGTCGGTCAGTGATAGAATACAGTAACCCCAAAAAATTAATCTATAGTAATTCGTAAGTTATGGCAAACGACATGATGGTCAAAGAACTGGAGCAAGTGGTAGTCCGCTTCTCCGGAGACTCCGGCGATGGTATGCAGCTCGCCGGCAACATCTTTTCAACAGTTTCGGCTACCGTGGGCAATGATATCAGTACATTCCCCGACTATCCGGCAGATATCCGCGCCCCACAAGGCTCACTTACCGGTGTTTCCGGTTTTCAGGTACATATCGGTGCAGAGAAAGTCTATACCCCGGGTGACAAATGCGACGTATTGGTAGCGATGAACGCCGCCGCACTGAAAACCCAATATAAGTTTGCTAAATCCACTGCTTGTATCATCATCGATACAGATGCTTTCCAGAAGTCAGACTTGGAAAAGGCCGCTTTCAAGACCGATAACCCGATAGAGGAAATGGGTATTAAGCAGGATGTCATCGCCGCCCCCATCTCGAAGATGGTGAAAGACTGCCTTGCCGACACCGGAATGGACAACAAGTCCATGCTGAAATGCCGCAATATGTTTGCAGTAGGCCTGGTATGCTGGCTGTTCAACCGCGATCTGAAAATAGCCGAAGATTTCATCCGCGAGAAATTCGCCAAAAAGCCCGAAATTGCCGGGGCAAATATCAAGGTCATCCATGCAGGATATGACTACGGACACAACACCCATGCTTCCGTAGCCCATACATATAAGATTGAAAGTAAGACTACCGTTCCCGGCAGATACATGGATATCACGGGGAACAAAGCAACTGCTTACGGTTTCATCGCCGCAGCTGAAAAGGCTGGCTTGAAGCTGTTCCTCGGCTCCTATCCCATTACTCCGGCAACCGATGTACTGCACGAACTCTCCAAGCACAAGTCTCTGGGCGTGATGACCGTGCAATGCGAAGACGAGATTTCCGGTTGCGCCACTTCTATCGGCGCCGCTTTTGCAGGTGCGCTGGCTGTGACCTCCACTTCCGGTCCCGGTGTCTGCCTGAAATCGGAAGCTATGAACCTGGCAGTCATTACAGAACTTCCGCTGGTTGTGCTCGACGTGCAACGTGGCGGTCCTTCTACCGGTCTGCCCACCAAGTCAGAGCAGACAGACTTGTTGCAGGCATTGTTCGGCCGCAACGGTGAAAGCCCAATGCCCGTCATCGCCGCCTCTTCACCCACAAGCTGTTTCGATGCAGCCTACATGGCAAGCAAAATTGCACTGGAGCACATGACCCCGGTCGTATTGCTGACCGACGGCTTTGTTGCCAATGGCTCCGGCGCCTGGAAGCTGCCCAAACTGGCAGACTATCCCGCCATCACCCCTCCCTACGTGACTCCCGAAATGAAGGACAACTATACTCCGTACAAACGCAATCCCGAAACGGGTGCCCGCTACTGGGCCATCCCCGGACAAGAGGGCTATATGCACATCCTCGGCGGTCTGGAGAAAGACAGCAATACCGGTGCCATCTCCACCGATCCCGAAAACCATGACTTGATGTGCCACCTGCGTGCCGAGAAGGTTGCCAAAATCCCCGTACCTGATGTAGAAGTGCAAGGCTGTGCAGACGATGCCGATTTGCTGATTGTCGGTTTCGGCGGTACATACGGCCACTTGTATTCGGCCATGGAAGAGATGAACAAGGCAGGCAAGAAGGTTGCCCTCGCCCACTTCACTTATCTGAACCCGCTCCCCAAGAACACGGAAGCTGTCCTGAAGAAGTACAAGAAGGTGGTAGTTGCCGAACAGAACCTCGGACAATTCGCAAGTTATCTGCGCATGAAGATAGACAACTTCACCCCGTACCAATTCAACGAAGTGAAAGGACAGCCGTTCGTCGTTGCCGAGCTGGTGGCAGCGTTCAATAAAATAATTGATAATTGACAGTTGACAATTGATAATTACCATGCGGAACACGCGGATTATCAATCATCAGCCACCAATTATCAACTATCAATTATCAACCATCAATTAAAAAAGATTATGTGCGAATATACAGCAAAAGACTATAAAAAAGGACAACCCCGTTGGTGTCCGGGTTGTGGTGACCACTTCTTTCTGGCTTCACTGCACAAAGCAATGGCAGAAATCGGCAAAGCTCCTTGGGAGAATGCCGTCATCTCAGGTATCGGCTGCTCCAGCCGTCTGCCCTATTATATGAATACGTATGCGATGCAGACCATCCACGGACGTGCTGCTGCCATCTCTACAGGTGCCAAGGTTGCCAATCCCAACCTGACGGTATGGCAAATCTCCGGCGACGGTGACGGTCTGGCCATCGGCGGTAATCACTTCATCCACGCCGTACGCCGTAACATCGACCTGAACATGATTCTGCTGAACAACCGCATCTACGGTCTGACCAAAGGTCAATATTCTCCGACCTCTCCACGTGGTTTCGTCAGCAAGTCGTCTCCCTATGGTACGGTAGAAGATCCATTCCACCCGGCAGAGCTTTGCTTCGGTGCCCGCGGCCGTTTCTTTGCCCGCGCGGTAGCTACCGATGCTCCGGGGACAGTGGAAATATTGAAGGCAGCCATGGCTCACAAAGGGGCTTCCGTTTGCGAGATTCTGCAAAACTGCGTTATCTTCAATAACGGTACGCATGACTCCGTAGCCAAAAAGGAAGACCGCGCCAAGAATGCCATCTACTTGAAACACGGCGAACCGATGCTCTTCGGCGAGAACAACGAATACGGACTGATGCAGGAAGGCTTTGGTCTAAAAGTCGTGAAACTCGGTGAGAACGGCATTACAGAGAAGGATATCCTCATCCACGATGCCCACTGCATGGACAACACCCTGCAACTGAAGCTTGCCCTGATGGAAGGTCCCGACTTCCCGATTGCACTCGGTGTTATCCGCGATGTGGAAGCTCCTACTTACGACGATGCTGTTCATGAACAAATCGAAGAGGTGTCTGCCAAGAAGAAGTATCACAACTTCGAGGAGTTATTGATGACGAATGATACGTGGGAAGTAAAATAAACCACTAAGATTTTTGCATAAGTTGCTTCCACACTTCCACTCATCTGCCGAAATTTCTTATCCAACGGCATTTCAGATGCTGTGGAAGCAACTCAAAAGTATGGAAGTGCATTTTGCTTCCACACTTTTGAGTTGCAATATTAATAGCTTGTATCATTTCTTATTAATATTATGTTTGCACGAAACAAATAAGGTGCAAACATGATATTAATTTCCTAAAAGTAAGAGTACCTCCCTATCCTTTCTCTCACAAACCGCAGGCTGATAGTTCCTTCGTTCGAGTAATCCTTCCCAGATAAAGGTCAAAAACACTCCCACCCTGAAAAGAAAATGCAACCACTGCAACTGCACCAGATTTTATTGCAGCGATAGAGCATACCTCCGACGAACAAGGCTACCAATAAGGGTAGACAACAAGACTTCAAGGGAAGAGAGGGAAATTGTGGAATACCTACTGTGGATTTTTTCCACATCTCCACACCACAAACACCCGAACTTCCCTTTTTCCCGATAGAAAATAAGCAATTGATTATCAACATTATTCATCCTTAAAAGGATAGTCTGCCTTTCGTTTGGCATACCTCTTGCTAAAATATCCGCCGAAAGGACGTAACATTTATAATAAGATAAATCAATTATTTTTCAGTAGTATGAAAATCAGGATGAGAAAACGGTGTGACATTCCACATTCAGCGTCGCACTTCCAAAAAAGTTTGATTATTGCAAGTTGGTTATTAACATTTCTTTTCACCGGAACAGCCTTTGCACAAGAGAACCGAACCATTACAGGCATTGTAAGAGATGTAACGGGAGAACCGCTTATCGGTGCCAGCGTCATACAGAAAGGCACCAACAACGGCGTCATTACCGATGTGGACGGCAACTTCACACTGACCGTTCCTGCAGATGCAACACTCTCTATCGCTTACATGGGCTATGCTACCCGGGAGATAAACCTGGCAAAACGAAAAAAGCAAGGCGACCTGAAGATTACACTCAGCGAAGATACCCAGCAACTGAAAGAAGTCGTAGTAACGGCAATGGGTATCAAAAAAGACACGAAACGTGTCGGCTATGCCATCAGTACCATCAGTGCAGACGAATTGGTAAAGGCAGGAGCACCCAACTTTGCCTCTGCCATGTACGGTAAAGCACCGGGAGTCCGCATCACACAGACACAAGGCGGTTCTGCCGGAGCTGTCTCCATCAACGTACGCGGACTGACTTCCATCACTGGAAATAACCAGCCACTCATCATTCTGGACGGTGTACCCATCCGCAACGGCGGCACGGGTAAAAGCACGGACTTCGCCGAATTTGGCAACGACGGACAAATCCGTTCCAATGGTCTGGTAGACATCAACCCAGAGGACATCGAGAGCCTCAGTATTCTGAAAGGAGCTTCTGCCACAGCTCTCTACGGCTCGGAAGCTGCAAACGGTGCGGTAGTCATCACTAGCAAGCGCGCCAAAAGCGGCAAGCTGACGGTGGACTTCAATGCCCAAGTCATGGCAAACTTACCGGCTTATCTGCCAAAAGTACAGACCGTATACGGGCCGGGAACCTACAACACCGCATACAGCGATTATGAGAAACAGACGGGAGGCTTCTATCAGAGAACCCTAAACGGACAAAGCTACAAAAGCCTCCGTTCCACCACCTTGTCCTTCGGCCCAAAATACGACGGCAGCGAGGTACTTTACTGGGACGGGAAGATGCGCCCCTACCAGGCACTGACCGACAACCCGTGGAAAGAGTTGTTTCGCACCGGCTGGACCCAGACCTACAATCTCGCCATCTCACAAGGGACGGAAACCACCAGCAACCGCTTCTCCTACACATTCATGGACGAGATTCCCAATGCCCTGACCGGAAGCTTCACCAAACACAACTTCAAGCTGACCGGTTCGTATCAACTGGCGAAACCACTGAAACTGGAATACTCCCTTAACTACATCGTACAGAATGTAGAAGACCGCCCGCAAACCTCGCTCAACCTATACAGCGGTTTCGGCAACATGTTCTCCACCTTCCTGGACATTCCCTATCTGAAACAAAGTTACGTCACCAGTCTGGGATACCGTAATACCTTTGTCGGAGGAAACGCCACGCTGACTCCTGAGGAATCATGGGCCTACGACCCCAGTTACGCCACCGGAGTGAACAACATGCTGTGGAATATGTACCATCACCATAGCGACGAGACAGAGAACCGGCTCATCGGTATGATTCGCCCCACCTGGCAGATAACCAACTGGCTGAGTCTGCGCGCCCAGGTTTCAACTGATATCACAGATGTGAAGCAAACACTGAAATATGAAAGCGAACAACCCAATTCCCTATACGACCCCAACGGTAGCTTCCAGTCCATCAACCGCCGTTACGACATTGTCTATGGAGATGTTATGTTGAACTTCAACTATAATATCAACCGCTTCGACATTGCCGCCACCGTAGGCTGGACCGGACGCTACGAAAATATGAACAATATGAGGGTCTCCACCAATGGCGGGCTTGTCACGGAAAACTGGTTCGACCTCAATGCCAGCCGCTACACGCCAAGCAGTACCCTGCAACGTATGGAACTACTGAAAACCGGCTATATGGGTACACTGAGCCTGGGATGGGACAACTATCTATTCCTTGAACTGACCGGACGCCAGGAACGCTCGTCTACCCTAAAAGACCAGAGTTTTTTCTATCCTTCCGCCAATCTGAGTTTCCTCTTCACCCAAGCCTTCCACATGCCGTCATGGTGGAACTATGGAAAATTGCGCCTCTCATACGGTATCGTAGGAAATGCTCCTGAAACCTATACCGCCAATATCGTCTACGAGCAAGGTTCGGACAACGGATTCACCTGGAACACCATTCCCTCTTCATGGGGAATGCAGATATCCATCCGGAAAAGAAATACGAATACGAGATAGGTCTGGAAAGCAAGTTTTTAAACAACCGGTTGGGTATAGATATATCCTACTACAACAACCGTGTAAAGGACCAGATACTCTCCACGCCGCAACCTTCCACATCAGGCGTAAAGAATGTGTTGATGAATGTGGGCGAGGTAGCCAACCACGGCTGGGATATATCAATCAGTGCCACTCCCATACTGACCAGAGATTTCCGCTGGGACCTGACAGCCAACTATGGTGTATATAAGAACAAAGTAGTGAAACTGGCCGATGGAGTGCCCTATCTGGAAATACTCAACTCCGGAGGCAGCGGAATAAAAATACAAGCTGTGGAAGGCCAGCCAATGGGTGACATCTATGCACAGGTTCCCCAAGTGAACGAAAACGGTGAGTACCTCGTTTCCGATAAAGGTCTTTACCTCAACCAAACCGAATTGCAGAAAGTCGGCAACATCAATCCGGCAGGCGTAGGAGGTCTATTCAACTCTTTCTCCTACAAGAATGTATTCCTCGATTTCAGTATCGACTTCCGCATCGGAGGAGATGTCATCAACGAAATGAACCAATATGCCACCGCAGTGGGTCTGACACCCGAATCCCTGAAGTACCGTGATACGGAACACGGCGGACTATCCTATTACTATCCGGGCGACAACAACTCCAGCGGAATTCCGGTACAAGTAGACCCTTCCACGGGTGCCGGCCCCAACGGAGAGATAATCTACCACGACGGCATCATCCTTCCGGGTGTAATGGCCTCCACTGGCGAAAGAAACACACGTATCATTCCGGCAGGCTATTACTACAACACCACCTATAATTGGGGAACGGAGGCCGAACAGCTGACATACCGCCATTCGGTATTCGACAATTCTTATGTCAAACTGCGTGAATTGACCATCGGCTACCAGTTTCCCGAAAAGATGATTTCCAAACTGGGACTGGGCCGGCTGAGTGTGTCGGTCTTCGGACGTAACCTCTTCTACTTCTACAAAGCACTGAAAAACTACGATGCGGAGTCGTCCGTCGGAACATCCTGGGCCAACCAGGCTACCGTGGGAAGTTCTACCACAGCTACCCGCAGTTTCGGTGTTTCACTTCGTGCAAGTTTCTGACAAAACAACCATCCAAAAAACAAAAAAGAGTATGAAAAAGACAAAGATATTATCTCTTGTTTCATTGGGAGCATTCCTCTTGACAACATCAGGCTGTACGGATTATGACTTCGACAGCAAATACGAAGACCCCTCCAAAGTAACCCAAGTCACCATCAGTAATCTGATGGTAGGAGTCTTCCAAAAAGTAAAGGACTATGATGTTTACGAATACAACCGGTTCTTCGGATTCGATTCACAGTTTACAGGCAAGTATGCACAAACCTTCGGCTACTCCAACACTACGGATATGTATAACCCCGGCCATATAACCGCCATTTATGTCATAATG
>OGUN01000928.1_pt1 | contig 22912 bp, 23 predicted proteins | sample 1553621 | NCBI WGS metagenome assembly OGUN01 (sample SAMEA2580300, study PRJEB22360) | human gut metagenome | biome: human gut; feature: human-associated habitat; material: faeces | place: Denmark | collected 2008/2010
TTGCCATCGGAAAAGCCATGGAACGGAATAGCAGCGAAATCCATATATTAGGTGGCACCGGCACAAGGCTTGACCATGTGTTAGGTAATATACAGCTTCTGATGCAGCCGCTGGCAAAAGACATTCCATGCTTTCTCATAGATTCCCATAACCGGATTCGTCTGTTGAAAGAGCGCGCGGTTCTTCAAAAGAGTCAGCAGTTCGGAAAGTATGTATCCTTACTTCCTCTTACAACAGAAGTAACCGGAGTAACATTGACCGGAATGAAATATCCTCTGCAGGATGCAGCATTTACCAGTGATAATACATTGGGCGTCAGCAATGAAATTGTAGAGGACGAAGCGGTGATAGATTTAAAAAACGGAATATTGATTATGATTGAATCAAGAGACTGAATTCTGTAAGACGGAAGGAGGTCTCTTTTTTGTTATTAAGCTTCTTCAGGCATGAGAACGAAGGAGTAAATAACTTTTTTGTTTAGTAGAATAGTGGCACGGTCTGTCCGCCACCAATACATTATAAAGTCTGCTAGGAGCACTTGGAATTTCGTCCGACAACAGGCAACGCTGGCACAGGGAAGTGCCAGCGAGGCGCATTTGAACATGGATGTGAATATGCGCCGGTTGCCGGAACTGATGAAAGATGCTATCGAAATTCTTAGTGCTCCGGCAGGCTTTATGCTTGTATTGGAGCGGATAGACTGTGCCATTATTCTTTTAACGGAAAGACCGTTTCTATCTTGACAAATCAAAAAAATATAGTACAATACAATTCATAGTAAATAAATAGGAAAAGGATGAAAAGAAAAAATGAACAGAAGTGTAAGAACAAAAATAGCAGCACTCGGTCTTTGCGTAACATTAATGTTTACAGCACTGACAGGATGTGGAAATAAGGATACAAAGGAGACCTTAAGCACGGAGCAGCAGTCTGTGACAGAGGTAATTGAGAGTACAGAAAATGTGACAGAAGCCGGAAATGAAGTGACAGAGGGAGCCAGTGAAGAGAATCCGGTTACTTTTACGGATGCACTGGGAAGAGATGTAACCGTAACTTCCCATGACCGTGTGGCAGCCATGATTGGAAGCTTTGCAGATGTCTGGTTATTATCCGGTGGTGAACTGGTGGCACCAGCCAATGACTCCTGGGAGTCATTAGACCTTGACTTAGGAGATGATGTGGTAAATCTTGGAAGTATTCAGGAGCCAAATACAGAAGCATTGCTTGCCGCACAGCCGGATCTTGTAATTGCAAGTACCAATACTACTTCTAATGTGGAGATGGAAAATATGCTGACAGAAGCAGGCGTTACAGTAGCATATTTTGATGTATCTGATTTTGCCGCATATCTTCAGATGTTAGACATTTGTACAGATATTACCGGAAGAAAAGATTTATATGAGAAAAACGGACTTGAGGTTCAGAAACAGATTGAAGAAATCAAGGCAAGGGTAGATGATTCCCATCCAAGCGTATTATTTTTACGTGCAGCAGCAAGTGGTGTAAAAGCCAAAGGAAGTGAAGGCAGCGTAGGTGGTGAGCTGTTAAAGGATTTGGGATGTGTGAATATTGCAGACAGCGACAGCGGATTATTGGATAATCTGAGCCTTGAAGCAATCGTAACCGCAGATCCGGATTATATTTTCGTGACTACACAGGGAACCGATACAGATGCGGCACTGGAAAATGTGCAGGAAACATTAATTGACAGTCCGGTATGGAGCAGTCTTACTGCAGTGAAAGAGAATCACTATTTTGTACTGGATAAACGGCTTTACAACCTGAAACCAAATGCCCGCTGGGGAGAAGCGTATAAAGAACTGGCAGACATTTTATATCAGGAAAACTAAGACGCAGAAACTTAAGTGACAGAGTATAAGCAATAAAGGAGAAGCGGGATGGGATATTTTCCATTTTTTGTGGAACTAAAAGGAAAAAGAGGACTGATTGTCGGTGGCGGTATTGTAGCAGAACGCAAGGTAAGAAAGCTGCTGCCTTATGAACCGGAGCTTCTGGTTGTTGCACCACAGATTGATGATGGAATCTGGAAACTTTCCGAAGAAATAAAAGAGAAAAGAAAAAAGAACGAAGATACGTCGGAACTTATTTTATCCGAGCGGGATTTTGAAACTACAAATCTGGAAAAAATGGATTTTGTTATTGCGGCAACCTCGGATGAAACATTGAATGCAAGGATTGCAAAGCTTTGTGAAGAGAGGAATATTCTGGTAAATGTTGTAGATGATAAGGAAAAATGTGGATTCCTGTTCCCGTCACTGATTCGGGAAGGAAAGCTCAGTATCGGCATTTCTACCGAAGGAGCAAGTCCAAGAGTAGCAACCACGTTCCGTGCCCGGTTAAGCGCAGACATCCCGGAGCGGATGGAAGAAATCTTGGATTATCTTGAAAAAATTCGTCCTTTTGCAAAAATGGCAATCGAAGATGACAAAAAGAGAGCTGCTTTTCTGATGGAATTGGCAGATGTGTGTATGGGAAAAGGACGTCCCCTGACAGAAACTGAATGCGAAATTTTACTGGAAAATTATCAAAGCAAAACCCTAAAAGAAGCATTTGCAGATAAAGAGGCACTTTCGGATAAGGAGGCACAATCCGGAAAAGAAGCTTGTCCGGTCAGGAAAGTATCCCCAGGAAAGGTGGTTCTGGTGGGAGCCGGTTGTCTGTCCTATGAATACATAACACTGCGCGGCATGCAGGAAATCAGAAAAGCACAGGTGCTGATTTATGATGCGTTAATTGATACAAGGCTTCTTGATTTTACCATTGAAAACTGTGAAAAAATCTGTGTAGGAAAACGCAGTGGCAGACACAGCATGAAGCAGGAAGAGATTAATATGCTGCTGATAGAGAAGGCAAAAGAAGGTGCGCATGTTGTAAGGTTAAAAGGCGGTGACCCATTTGTCTTTGGCAGAGGAAATGAAGAAGTAGACGCACTGACGGAGGAAGGCATTGAAACAGAAGTAATTCCCGGCATTTCCTCCTGCATTGCAGTGCCGGAACTTGCCGGAATTCCGGTGACGGAGCGGAAGGTCAGCCGGAGCTTTCATGTAATGACCGGGCATTTTGCCGGAGATGAGGAATCATTAAAAGATGAGATTCACAAAATGGCTGCCATGGATGGGAACTGTGTCTTTCTGATGGGATACACAAGACTTGCGGAGATTGTAAGAGAATTACAAAACGGCGGTGCAGCGGCAGAGACACCGGTAGCAGTAATTCATGGAACTTCTGATGGAAGCAGCCGGGCAGCCTATGGAACACTTCTTACCATCGAAAAAGAAGTGCAGGAGAAACAGATTCCAATGCCGGCAGTGATTGTGGTAGGAGATACCGTCCGTTTACCGGAGTAAGAAAAAAATTCAGGACTTTTCGGAAAAACGAGGTCCTGAAAAAAATTTCTTACATTTCCTATTGACCATATATGAATTATAGGGTATTATGGTAAATAGTTACAGGAAAGGAGAAAAAAGGAAATGGCGAAAATAGCACAATCTCTGACAGAATTAGTTGGTAATACACCAATACTGGAACTGAAAAATTACGAGGAAGCAAAGCATCTTCCGGCACACCTTTTAGCAAAGCTTGAGTATTTTAATCCATTGGGCAGCGTAAAAGACCGTGTGGCAGAAGCAATGATAGAACAGGGAATAAAAGATGGGCTGATTAATGACAAGACCGTTATTATAGAGCCGACCAGTGGCAATACCGGAATCGGGCTGGCATTTGTATGTGCGGCAAAGAAGCTGCATCTGATTTTAACCATGCCGGATACCATGAGTGTTGAGCGAAGAAAGATTGTAACAGCACTGGGAGCAGAAGTGGTACTGACCCAGGGACGGCTTGGCATGCGGGGCGCTATTGAGAAGGCGGCCCAGTTAAAAGAAGAATATGGAAATGCATTTATTCCGCAACAGTTTGAAAATCCGGTCAATCCAAAAATCCATGAGCTTACTACCGCAGAAGAAATCTGGCGGGATACGGACGGGAAGATAGACATCTTTGTAGCTTCCGTAGGAACCGGTGGAACACTGACCGGAACAGCAAGAGGCTTAAAGGCAAAGAAAGCAGACATTAAGATTGTGGCAGTAGAACCTGCAACTTCCGCCGTTCTTTCCGGAAAAGAACCGGGACCACATAAGATACAGGGAATCGGCGCAGGATTTATTCCGAAGGTTATGGATTTGTCACTGGTTGATGAGATTATTCCGGTAGATAATGATGTGGCATTTGATACCACAAGAGAAGTGGCAAAGACGGATGGACTCCTGATTGGAATCTCGTCCGGTGCAGTCTTACATGCAGCAGAAGAACTGGCAGGCAGACCGGAGAATAAAGATAAAAATATTGTTATCTTAATGCCGGACAGCGGAGAGCGGTATTTATCCACCTCTTTATTCGAATTATAAAATCAATGAAAAGAGATAGAAAGGAAATGTTGGGTGACATGCAAAAGAGCAGAAAACAGCAGGGAAAGAAAATTACATATCGTTACCGCATGACTGCACTTTTACTTGCAGTCATGATGTTGCTGCTCAGTGGATGTGGCAGACAAAAGAGTGATGTCATTACCATAACCAATGTTTCCTATGATCCGACCAGAGAGTTTTATGAAGCATATAATAAAATGTTCATACAGCATTATGAAGCAGAAACCGGAAAAAAAGTGGAAGTCATCCAGTCTCATGGAGGCTCCGGCATGCAGGCACGTTCCGTAGTGGAAGGTTGTAATGCGGATGTGGTGACACTGGCACTGGCACATGACATTTCGTTGATAGAGGATACCGGATTGATTAATGAGGGCTGGGTGGATCAGTTCCCGGATGAATCCGCACCATATACTTCAACCATTGTCTTTCTGGTACGAAAGGGAAATGAGAGAAATATCAAAGACTGGGATGATTTGATTCAACCGGGTGTTGAAGTAATCACGCCGGACCCGAAGAGCAGCGGCGGTGCATGCTGGAACTTTCTGGCAGCATTAAGCTATGCAAGGGAAATGGATTATAGTGAGGCAGAACAAAAGGAATTCTTAAAAGAACTTTATGCCAACGTTTCCGTGATGGATTCCGGAGCAAGAGGTTCCACAACCACCTTTGTGGAAAATGGAAAAGGCGATGTTCTGATTGCATGGGAAAATGAAGCCATGACAGTACTTAAGAATTATCCGGGAGAATATGAACTGATTTCTCCGACGGTCAGTATCTTAGCACAGCCCAGTGTGGCAGTGGTAGATGATAATGTAGATTTCAATGGAACAAGAGATGTGGCAGAAGCATATTTATCTTATTTATATGAAGATGATGCACAGAGGCTCGCCGCAGAGAATGGTTACCGTCCATCCAATCAGGAAATTTTAAAGGAATATGAAGATACCTTTGATCTGACGATGACACTTTGGAGTATTGATGATTTTGGTGGCTGGGATCAGGCATACAAAGATTATTTTGATGATGATGCCTGGTTCGATGAGATATATAACTACTAGAAGAAGAGGCAAGTATGAAAAGACGATTCCGTAAAAATAAAAAAATCAGAGTCATACCGGGATTTCATTTAACGCTTGGAATTACAGTTACAATGCTTTCACTGATTGTACTGATTCCACTGGCATCCGTAATGGTATATTCCTTAAAGTTATCTCCGTCAGAATTTTTCGGACTTCTGACCAAGTCAAATGTATTATATGCATTCGCCACCAGCATCGGATGTTCTTTCTTAGCAGCATGTATCAATGTGGTATTTGGTGTGATATTAGCCTGGACGCTGACCCGGTATGATTTTCCGGGAAAACGGATTTTAGATGGATTTATTGAACTTCCATTTGCACTGCCTACTGCAGTTGCGGGTATTACTTTATCAAAGATGTATTCCAACACCGGAATCATTGGAATGTCGTTAGCAGCTCTTGGAATAAAAGTAGCATATACCCATGTGGGACTGGTCATTGCACTGGTATTTGTGGGAATTCCGTTTGTCGTGCGTTCTGTCCAGCCTGTATTGGAAAAATTGGATGGACAGTATGAAGAGGCAGCTTATATCCTTGGAGCAACACCTTCGAAAACATTTTTCAAAGTAATCTTATCTGAGATGAAACCGGCAATTTTAACCGGATTTGGACTGGCATTTGCCAGAGGGGTAGGAGAATATGGAAGTGTTATCTACATATCCGGCAACAGTGCCAAGGAGCATACACAGGTAATTTCCTATGTCATTATGCAGAAATTAAATTATATTGATTATGCCTCTGCAACAGCAATTGCACTGGTTATGTTAATCATATCATTCCTTATTTTATTTGCGGTAAATATCATTCAGATGAAGCAGGCACAACGCACGAATCAGTTATAGAAGGAGAAAAGTATGAACGAGCTTGAAAAACTGGAAAAAAGAAAAAAACGTACGCGTCATATTCTGATTACAGTCAGTGTACTGTTCCTGTTCCTGATGCTGGTTCTTCCGCTGCTCTGCATCATTGCAAGTTCCTTAAAAGAAGGATTTGCCTTTTACATGCAGTCCATCCGGACAGATTATGTAAAGAGTGCTTTAAAGGTAACTCTGATTGCAACAGTGGCAGCGGTGGTGATTAACACATTCTTTGGATTATGTGTTTCATGGCTTTTAACCAAGTTTTCCTTCCGAGGAAAACAGGTGCTGGCAACCTTAATCGATATTCCGTTTTCCATTTCACCGGTTATCGTGGGACTGGCATTTTTGATGACATTTGGAAGACTGGGCTGGACATATCCATTTATCCGGGCAATCAACCAGTTCTTTGGAACGAATATCAGAATCGCTTTTGCAATTCCGGGCGTTATTTTAGCAACGGTATTTGTAACATTCCCTTATGTATCAAGGGAAGTGATTCCGGTTTTAAATGCCCAGGGCAAGGACGAAGAGGAAGCAGCAGCCCTGATGGGAGCCGGCGGACTGAAAATCTTTTTTAAGATTACATTTCCACAGATGAAATGGGCATTGCTCTATGGAGTCATCCTTTGTACATCGAGAGCGTTGGGAGAGTTCGGTGCGGTCAATGCTCTGTCAAAGACAAGAGGAGAGACCTTTACACTTCCGCTGGAAATCGATGCATTATATATGTCGGGTACAGAGCAGTCCGTTACTGCAGCATTTGCAGTATCCTCGCTTTTGGTTATTCTGGCAGTTATTATATTATTCCTTCGAAATATTCTGGAATATCGGGCAAAAACAAGAAGGGAGAGCCGCTGATATGTATGTTGAAATGAAAGATATATGCAAACAATATGGCAGTTTTAAAGCTTCTGATCATGTCAGCTTTGGCATTGAAAAAGGAAAACTGGTGGCACTGCTTGGACCATCCGGCAGTGGAAAGACAACACTGCTTCGTATGATTGCAGGACTGGAAATGCCAAATTCCGGAGATATTTACATCGACGGAAAACGGGTCAATGATGTACCGGCTTCCAAACGAGGCATCGGATTTGTTTTTCAGAACTACGCATTGTTCCGCTATATGACCGTATATGACAATGTGGCATTTGGACTGGAGCTTCAGAAGGTGCCAAAGAAAGAGATTAAGAAGCGGGTAATGGAGCTTTTGGAGATTACCGGACTTTCCGGTATGGAGAAGCGGTATCCGAACCAGTTGTCCGGTGGACAGCGGCAGAGAGTTGCTTTTGCAAGGGCATTGGCACCAAGACCACAGGTACTGCTTCTGGATGAACCGTTTGCAGCAATTGATGCCAAGGTTCGTTCGGAATTAAGACTCTGGCTTCGCAGTGTGGTTACAAAGCTTGGAATCACCAGCATTTTCGTAACCCATGACCAGGATGAAGCCGTTGAGGTGGCAGATGAGATTATCATTACTAATCACGGAACCATCGAACAGATTGGAACACCGGCAGAGATTTATAATACACCGGATACTCCGTTTGTAGCACAGTTTATCGGACGTTCTTCTCTGGTGGAACATTACGAAGAACTGCATGGATTTGATAAAATCGAGGGTGCAGCCAAAGCAGTCATCCGACCGGAATTTGTAAAGATACATAAATTTGGCAAAATTGACCGCTATATGAGTGCATCCCAGGATGGCATTGTAAAGGATATCGTATTCCGTGGAAACCGTCTGGATGTTACGGTAGACGTAGGCGGCATTGAGATAATCTGTGAGTGGCCATTGGAAAAAGAAAGTCTTGAAATCGGAGAGAAGGTAAGCCTTTTGATTTACCGGTTATATGTGCTGGATAAAGAGCGGACGTATCTCTGTGAAAATAAAGAAATGCAGGAGGACGATGTATTCTACATCTAAGTTGCTATGGAAATTAAGAACAGGAAAATATTGGATACAGACATTTTAATTATTGGCGGTGGAACCGCAGGCTGTTATGCAGCACTGACCATTGCAGAACAGTCCGATGCGAAAGTTATCATTGCAGAGAAAGCCAACATCAAAAGAAGCGGCTGTCTTGCAGCCGGAGTAAATGCCATTAATGCATATATCGTAGAGGGCAGAAAGCCGGAAGATTATGTGGATTATGCCAAAAAGGATGCAGACGGCATCGTAAGAGAGGATTTACTTCTTAGCATGTCGGAGGGCTTAAACCGTGTAACAGAGAAAATGGAGAAGCTTGGTCTTGTCATTTTAAAAGATGAGAATGGTAAATATGTGGCAAGAGGAAACCGGAATATCAAAATCAACGGTGAGAATATCAAGCCGTTACTTGCTTCTGCAGTAGAAGCACTGCCGAATGTTACCATATTAAACCGGGTGGCAATTACCGATTATCTGGTAAAGGAGAACAGGATTTATGGTGCAGTGGGATTTTCCATTGAAAATGAGACAGCAGTAGAAATCCGGACGAAGAAAGTGCTTTGTGCAACCGGTGGAGCATCCGGTCTTTACCGGCCGAACAATCCGGGATTCTCCAGACATAAGATGTGGTATCCACCATTTAATACCGGAGCCGGTTATGCCATGGGAATTGAGTCGGGAGCAGAGATGACCACCTTTGAAATGCGTTTTATTGCATTGCGTTGTAAAGATACCATCGCACCAACAGGAACCATTGCACAGGGTGTGGGAGCAAAACAGGTAAATGCCCTTGGCGAAGTATATGAGACAAAATACGGACTTACCACTTCACAGCGTGTGTATGGAACCGTAAAAGAGAATTTATTAGGACATGGTCCATGTTATCTTCGGACAGAAGGAATCAGTGCAGAGCAGGACGATTCTTTAAAGAAAGCTTATCTTAACATGGCACCGAGCCAGACCTTAAAATGGATTGAGCAGGGAAAGAACCCGAGTGAACAGAATGTGGAAATCGAAGGAACCGAGCCGTATGTGGTAGGTGGACATACCGCCAGTGGTTACTGGGTTGACACCAGAAGAGAATCTACGATTCACGGACTGTATGCAGCCGGAGATGTGGCAGGAGGCTGTCCACAGAAATATGTAACAGGAGCCATGGTCGAGGGCGAGATTGCAGCAAAGGCAATGGTAGAAGACCTTGCAAAAGAAAAGGCTGCAAGCTATGAAATGACGGAAGAGGAAAAAGCATTCTGTGACAACAGATTTGAAGAAAAGATGAAAGAGTATGATAAGATTTTAACAAATCAGTCCGGTTTATATGATACGGAACAGTTAGAAGAAGCCATGCAGAAGGTAATGGATACCTATGCAGGCGGAATCAGTAATCATTATCAGTTTAATGAAAACCAGCTGAATCTGGCAGAAGAGAAAATCGAAAAGTTAAAGGAACTTTCGAAGGAGCTTGGAGCTTCCAATATGCATGAGCTGATGTTTGTCTATGAGCTTAAGAACCGGCTGACGGTCTGTGAGACACTGATTTATCATCTGAGAGCCAGAAAGGAAACCCGCTGGCACAGTTTTGCAGAAAACTTAGATTATCCGGATAAGAGTGATGAGTGGTTAAAATATGTGAATACCAGAAAAGAAAATGGTAAAATCCATGTGCTCTTCCGGGAATTAGTAAAGCGAGGTGAGACCTATGAGCATAGCTATTAATCAAAGTAAATGTGTGGGATGTGGCAGATGCAGTCAGGTCTGTCCGGGAACACTGATTGGAATGGGTTCTGACGGAAAGGCATGTATGCTGTATCCGAAGGACTGCTGGGGCTGTTGTTCCTGCATTAAGGAATGTAAGGTAGATGCCATAGCGCTTTACTTAGGTGCAGATATGGGCGGCATGGGAAGTAAGATGAGTGTAGCAAGCCGTGATCAGTATCTGGACTGGAAGATAGAGAAACGGGATGGCAGCGTAGAAACCATCGTTATTGACAGAAAGCAATCGAATCAATATTAATAAATCGCCACAGGGTGGCAGAAAGAGGTAAGTATGGGTGAATTATCACATTTGGATGAACTGGAAGCAGAAGCAATTTACATCATAAGAGAGGTAGCCGCAGAGTGCGAGAAGCCGGTTATGCTTTACTCCATTGGAAAAGACAGCTCCGTAATGCTGCATCTTGCCATGAAAGCATTTTATCCGGAGAAGCCGCCATTTCCATTCCTGCATGTAAATACCACATGGAAATTCAAGGAAATGATTCAATTCCGTGATGAGACAGCAAAGAAGCTTGGAATTGAAATGTTAGAGTATATCAATGAAGATGGTGTAAAGAAGGGCATTAACCCATTCGACCATGGCTCTGCATATACCGACATCATGAAAACACAGGCACTGAAACAGGCACTAAATAAATATGGATTTACTGCAGCATTTGGCGGTGGCAGACGAGACGAGGAAAAATCCCGTGCAAAGGAAAGAATTTTCTCATTCCGTAATGAAAATCATGCCTGGGACCCGAAGAACCAGAGACCGGAAATGTGGAAGCTTTACAATGCTAAAATCAATAAAGGCGAAAGCATTCGAGTATTCCCGATTTCCAACTGGACAGAGACTGATATCTGGCAGTATATCAAACGTGAAAAAATTGACATTGTACCACTATATTTTGCAGCAGTGCGTCCGGTAGTATATCGTGATGGAAACATTATCATGGTGGATGATGACCGTATGCGTCTGCTTCCGGGAGAAGAAATCCAGTACAAGAGTGTACGTTTCCGTACCTTAGGATGCTATCCTTTGACCGGAGGAACAGAGTCAACAGCAACTACATTGGATGAAATTATCGATGAGACTTTAAGTGCAGTATCTTCCGAGAGAACCACCCGTGTCATTGATAACGAAGCAGCAGGCAGTATGGAAAGAAGAAAGAGAGAGGGGTATTTCTAAGATGAGTGGATTATTAAAATTTATTACATGCGGTAGTGTGGATGACGGAAAGTCCACTTTGATTGGACACATTCTTTATGATGCAAAGCTTTTGTATACAGACCAGGAAAAAGCACTGGAATTAGATTCCAAAGTAGGAAGCCGCGGTGGAGCAATTGACTATTCGCTTCTGTTGGACGGACTGATGGCAGAGCGTGAGCAGGGTATTACCATTGACGTAGCATACCGTTATTTTACAACAGACAACAGAAGCTTTATCGTAGCAGATACACCGGGTCATGAAGAGTACACCAGAAACATGGCGGTTGGTGCATCCTTTGCAGACCTTGCAGTTATCTTAATTGATGCAAAACAGGGGGTACTGGTACAGACCAGAAGACATGCCAGAATTTGTGCATTAATGGGAATCAAGTTCTTTGTATTTGCAGTAAACAAAATGGATCTGGTAGACTACAGCGAAGAGCGTTTCAAAGAAATCGAAGCACAGATTAAAGAATTAGCAGACGAACTGAAGTTAGAGAGCATTTACATTATTCCGGTTTCTGCAACAGAAGGTGATAATGTAACAACCAAATCCGATAAAATTAGCTGGTACAAGGGAGAGGCATTGCTTCCATACCTTGAAAAAGTAGATGTAACAGAGAAGAAGCAGGAAGAGGGCTTCTATATGCCGGTACAGAGAGTGTGCCGTCCGGACCATACTTTCCGTGGATTCCAGGGACAGATTGAATCCGGTGAAGTAAAAGTCGGAGACGAAATCGTTACCCTGCCAAGCAATGAGCGTGCGCATATCAAGAGCATTTTAGTAGGAGATAAAGACAGCCAGAGTGCCTTTATGGGACAGCCGGTTACACTGCAGCTTGATAAAGAAGTAGACGTATCCAGAGGCTGTGTCATTGCATCCGGCAATAACCTGCCAATCAGCAAATCCTTTACAGCAACCATTCTCTGGATGGATGATGAGGAGCTGACACCGGGAACCGATTATCTGGTAAAACTTGGAACAAAGCAGATTCCTGGTATCTTAAAGAACATCCAGTACAAGATTGATGTAAATACCGGTGAATTTATTCCGGCAGGACAGCTTAAGAAAAATGAGATTGCAGTCTGTGACCTTGATTTGCAGGAGCCGGTTGTCATTGATGAATTCAAAAAGCATAAGACTTTAGGAGAGCTGATTCTGATTGACCGTATTTCCAATATGACTTCTGCCTGCGGTGTAGTAGAAGATGCTACCGTAGATGAGAGCAAGGATTTAAAAGCAGCTTTCGTATATGGAAGTCTTAAGGGAAATGGAGACATTTTCGAAGAGTTCTATTATAACCTTGAGAGCATGACGATTGCCAAGGTACGTCCGGTTCAGAAGACCTATACCATTGGAGATGAAATTCCGGTAAGCGGGGAAAGCTATCAGTATCCGGATGACTTCGATATTGTCATCTTAAGAGAAAGAATCTTTGTACAGGTTCGTGGACGCAAGGTAGAAAAGATTGCACCGCTGGCAGAATACCAGTACAGCAATGTTCCGGTTATCAACGGAAGAGGATTTGCGGTTGCAGTTCATTCAGCACAGGATGCACAGGCATTTTTAGACGAGCTGGCTGCAGCAGGTGAAAAACAATCCAGCGACTTCTTCAATAAGTGGTTACATTTTGAGACTTATCGTAAGATTATTTTCAAGGATGAAATCTGGTTGTAAAAATAAGAAAGCTGTACTTCGGTGGAAAATACCAATCGTCTGGAGTACTACATCTAAAGTGATGCAGTTAAAGTACATGTGCGCAAACGTTTACATGGAAAATGATAAAAATGAGAAGAAAATAGTTACAAAAACAGAAAAAATGTTTTATCTTTGTAAAGATTATATAAATTCTATTAAATTAGATTAAAATATTCCGCAGAGTACTTGTGCTCTTCGGAATATTTTTGCTATTATACTTAAGTAAAATCAGTTCATAATAATATTCGATATTCATCTATTATGCAGGCGTGTTGAACTGCCTGTATTCGTGATAATCTTATATTCATATTTTCAGAATCTTTTTATCCAAAATATTTATTTAACAGGGGGAAAATACTTGGCAGATAAGGATTTGGCAGAAAAATATCTGGAATCATTTTCGGATGTTTTTGCTGACATATATAATGTATTACTTTTTCGAAAGGAGATTCTTTTGGAAGAAGGATTGGAAGAGGGACCAACGGAAAGCATCTATAAGGTGGAAGAAAACAATCTTCGGAATCAATTTCGGGATACTGTGAAATTATATAAGAATGGGTTATACAAAGTGGCATCTTTTGGGATTGAAAATGAAAGTCGGATAGACAAAAATATGCCCATCCGGATTATGGGGTATGATTATGCCGTGTATCGGGTGCAGATTGACCGTGGGGAAGAACGAAAATATCCGGCAATTACAATTGTTTTAAATTTCAGTGATACAGAATGGAAAAGTCCGAATGCATTATTTGATATTTTAGATGTTTCTCCGGAACTAAGACCTTATGTAAATGATTATAAAATATTTGTTTTTAATATTGCATTTTTGCCAGAGAAAGTCCGAAAAGAGTTTAAAAGTGATTTTAAAATAGTAGCAGATTTTTTTGCAGAAAAACGTCTCGGAAGATATAATCCTAAGGAACATCCGGAGGCAATCTGCCATGTAGAAGCGGTTTTGAATCTGCTTCGGGTGTTTACAAATGATAAAACCTATGTCAAAATAGAGAAAACAGTAGCAGAACGTGTGAAAGCAGGAGAGGTGATTACAATGTGTACGTTTGCGGAAGAGATGACCAATAAAGGAATAGAAATTGGCGAAGCGCAGGGCATTAAAATAGGCGAAGCCCGTGGAATTGCCAGAGAAAAAATCAGTGTTGCAAGAAACCTTTTAGATCTCCTGACAGATGAAATAATCGCAGAAAAGGTCGGACTGGAGCTTGCTACGGTGAAAGAACTCAGAGAAGGAACAAAGTAGAGGCATAAGAAATGGATAAAATAGCAGCACCAACTCCGGAACAGTTAAAAAAGCAGGAAGCGTTAAAACAATATTTTGAAAAATTAGGCAGCGTGGCAGTTGCATTCTCAAGTGGTGTGGATTCCACCTATCTTTTGAAAGTGGCGCATGATGTATTAGGAGAGCGGGCAATTGCTGTAACTGCATCCTCCTGTTCATTTCCAAAGAGAGAGTTAGGGGAAGCAGAAGCATTTTGCCGGAAAGAAAATATAAGACATTTTATTACAGAATCGGAAGAACTTGAAATCGAAGGATTTGCACAGAATCCTAAGAACCGCTGTTATCTTTGCAAGCATGAATTATTTGAAAAGATATTAAAGATTGCAGAAGAACAGAAAATTGCCTATGTGGCGGAAGGCTCTAACCTTGATGATAACGGAGATTATCGTCCGGGATTAAAAGCAGTGGCAGAGCTTGGAATAAAAAGTCCGCTCAGAGACTGTGGTTTTACCAAGCAGGATATCCGTGTTCTTTCGAAAGCGTTGAATCTTCCAACTTGGGAAAAGCAGTCCTTTGCCTGTCTGTCATCCCGGTTTGTCTATGGAGAGACCATATCCGAAGAGAAACTTACAATGGTGGATAAAGCGGAACAATTATTACTGGATTTAGGTTTTCATCAGGTGAGGGTAAGAATTCATGGAATGATGGCAAGGATAGAGATTGAACCGGAAGAGTTTTCAAAACTGATGGAAGTGGAAAACAGGGAAAGAATTATAAAAGCTTTCCGGGAATATGGATTTACCTATGTAACCTTAGACCTTTGCGGTTACCGGATGGGAAGTATGAATGAAACATTGGAAAAATAAGGAACTTACTCAAAGAAGTAGTAAGTTCCTTCTGCATCAGAGAACGTCTTAAGTGAAGTATGAAATACTTTATTTAAGACGTTTTTTTGTACGCATTCATCCGGAGTGCCCTGAAAGCAGATGGCACCGGATTCCATGACGATAAGTTTGTCTGAAATAGTAAGTGCCTTGGCAAGGTCGTGCAGCACCAAAAGAATTGTTTTTCCCTGTGCCTTTAAGATTGGAAGCATCTGGTAGAAATTATTCTGGCTTTCCAAGTCTAAGAAGGTAGTCGGTTCATCCAAAATAATCGTATCGCAGTTCTGGGCTAAAGTCATGGCAAAGAAGACACGCTGTCTTATCCCACCGGAAAGAGTGTCAGTTGCAACGTTGCGGTAATCCGTAATATGGGTAAATTCCATGGCATCTTCCACCAGTTTGCGGTCTTCTTCGGTGAGGCGTCTCGAAAAACCAAGATATGGAAAGCGTCCATGCTCCACTAAGGTATGAACAGGAAGAGCAGGAATTACTTCGCGAATCTGTGGAAGAAATGCAATTTTCCTGGCACGAAGGTGTCCTTTTATATGATAAATATCTTCGCCATCTAATGTGATAGAGCCGTTAAAAAGCTGGCTGGATTTATTTAATACGGAAATCAGCGTTGTTTTGCCACAGCCATTTGGTCCTACGATGGTTGTGATGCTGCCGGTAGGAATTTCAACGGACAGATTTTTAATCAGAGGCACCTTGTGGTAGCCAATGGAAACGGAATCAAATTTAAGCATGGACTCTGCGGCCTCCTTTCTTTCCTAATAAAAGATATAAGAAAAATGGTCCGCCAACAAAAGAAAGAATAATGCCGGCAGGAAGTTCATATGGTGCTGCAATAACACGTCCAAGAGTGTCACAGAAGAGGACGAAACTTGCCCCTAAGAGAGCACAAAGGGGAACTAAAAGCCGCATATCATTCCCGAAGAGCCGTCTTGCAATATGAGGAACAATCAGCCCAACGAAGCTTAAAAGTCCTGCATAGCTTACCACACAGCCTGCCAGTATACTAGAAAGCATCAACAGCAGAAAACGGAGCAGCGATACCGGAATGCCAAGGGAGCGGGCAACATCTTCTCCAAGACTCAGAACATTCATGTGGCTTCCGAAAAAGCAGGAGATGATAATCGCAATGACAATGGCAATGCCGGGAGCAAAAAGCGTTTTTGTGGTGACATCAGAAAGAGAACCAATCATAAAGGTAGTGAGGTTTAAAGTGATATCATCACTTAATAATTTTACCGTATTAATTCCGGCACTTAAAAAAGAAGAAACGGTAATGCCGGCAAGAATGATGGTAGTACGTTTGCTGTCTGCCATATATGCCAGAGCAAAAATAAGAAGTGTCGTAAGGAAGGCACCTGCAAAAGCAAAAATGGCATTGTGAGTTGCACGGCCATGGAAGAGGGCAAGTCCAATCATAACGGCAAATCCGGCTCCGGAATTGACACCAATGGTATTCGGACTGGCAAGGGAATTATTCATAACAGTCTGTAAAATAACTCCGGCGCAGGATAAACCCATGCCGGCAGCAATGGCGCCAAACATCCGTGGAATTCTGATATGAAAAAGTAAGAGACCTGTGACAGAAGTCCGGTCATTTTGAATCAGACAGGATAAAATCTCTTTCGGATTTAATAAAACGCTGCCGAAAAAAAGACTTGCTGACATCATAAGAAGCAGCAGGAAAAACATTCCGGCAAAAGATAAAATGATTTTTTTTCTCGTGTACATAGGAAATCCTTTCCGTTATTCCAAAAATATGTATTGTGTTTCCTGAAAAGCGCTTGTTTATGCGGCTTGCGTGAATAAAATAACATATTCGGAGAGAAATAACAATGCTCTGATAAATTAGTATTGACAAATTAGAAAAATATAGTAAAATATAGTAAAATATAATTCATACAAAACCAATAGGAATAATCGTAAATAGATTTCCTAAGGCAGTTCAAAGTATTTAGTGCACAATAAGACGTGCAGGAATTGGAGCGTAAGATGAAGTTTAATACCGCATTATTACATGGAGATTTTCAGGGAGAACCGAATACAGGTGCAACAACAACTCCGATTTATCAATCCAGTGCATTTGCACATGAGTCGGCAGAGAAGTTAGAAAAGATTTTTCATAATCAGGCACCGGGATATTCCTATACGAGAATCAGTAATCCTACGGTAGATGCATTTGAAAAAAGAGTAACGGCGTTAGAGGGTGGCGTAGCAAGCGTTGCCTGTGCATCTGGAATGGCAGCACTCTACAATGCATTTTGTAATATCCTTCGTTCCGGCGATGAAATCGTATCCAGTGCCAGTCTCTATGGCGGCAGCATTGATTTATTCCGTGACTTAGAGACATTTGGTATCACAACACATTATGTGGAAAACAATGACCTGGCTGCATTTGAAGCAAAGACCAATGAACATACCCGTCTTTACTTTGCAGAGACCATTGGTAATCCAAGACTTGATGTGACAGATATTACGGCACTTGCAAATCTGGCACATGAGCATCAGGTACCGCTCATTATAGATAATACGGTTGCTACTGCATTCTTAGTGAAGCCGCTTTCCCTAGGAGCGGATATTGTAATGAATTCTTCCTCTAAATACATCAATGGTCACAGCAATTCCATCAGCGGAATTATTACGGACAGCGGCAGATTTAAGTGGGATGTGGAAAAATATCCGGGCATGGCAGACTTTAAGAAGTTTGGACCATTTGCCTATACTGCCAAGCTTCGGAATGGACTGTTCCGCAACACAGGAGCCTGTCTGTCTCCGCAGAATGCATTTTATAACTGCATCGGGTTAGAGACACTGGGAATCCGGATGGAGCGTATCTGTGACAATGCAGCAGAACTGGCAAGGTTTTTTGTAAGAGAATATCCGGATGTAACAGTCAATTATCCGGGATTGGAGAGCAGTCCATGGCATGAAATCGCAAAGAAACAGTTTAAGAACCGTTTTGGTGGAATCTTAACCATACGGACCGGAAGCAAGAAACGGGCATTTGAAATAATCAATGCATTAAAGCTTCCGCTGATTATTTCCAATATCGGAGATACGAAAACATTAGTGATTCATCCGGAATCTACATTAAATGTACACAGTACCCCGGAAGAAAAAAGAGACGCCGGAGTATTTGATGATTTGATCCGCATCAGTGTCGGAATTGAAGATATCGAAGATTTAATCGAAGACTTCAGACAGTCAATGGATCAGAGCAAACCAGAGAAAAGCGAAGAGTAAATGGAGGAAGCAGACAATGGCAAAAATTGATTATGCGGCATTGAAAAAAGGCGGATTTATGCGCCAGAAACAGAAAGGATTCTTTTCTTTAAGAATCCAGGTAGTTGGAGGAAACCTGACAGCAGAAAATATTAAAGCAGTAGCAGATGTAGCAGAAAAATATGGAAAAGGCTATGTTCATATGACTTCCAGACAGGGCATTGAGATTCCATTTATTAACTTTGAAGATATAGAAGAGGTTCGTGCAAAGTTAGCAGACGGCGGTGTAAAACCTGGTGTATGTGGACCGAGAGTCCGTACCGTTACCGCATGTCAGGGCTCTGAAATCTGCCCGAGCGGATGTATCGATACCTATAGCCTGGCAAAGAAATTAGATGAGCATTACTTCGGAAGAGAGCTTCCACACAAATTCAAATTTGGTGTTACCGGATGTCAGAACAACTGTCTTAAGGCAGAAGAAAATGATATCGGTGTAAAAGGTGGTATGGAAGTAAGCTGGGTAGCAGATAAATGTATCAATTGTGGTGTCTGCGAAAAGGCATGCCGTGAAGATGCTATCAAATGTACCGGAACAGAAGTTACCATTGATTATGATAAATGTACCAACTGCGGCCGTTGTGTAAAATCCTGCCCGACAGATGCATGGGAAGGAAAGAGCGGATATATTGTATCCTTTGGTGGATTATTTGGAAATCATATTTACAAAGGAGAACAGTTACTTCCGCTGATTACCGATGAAGAGACATTATTCCGTGTGACTAATGCGGCCATTGGATTCTTTGAAGAGCATGCAAATCCGGGTGAGCGTTTCCGTTTACTTTTACAGCGTGTGGGAGAAGATGAATTCCGCAAAGTAATCCGCAATGCATTTGAAGAAAAATAAAGTTGCCGGAAGCAGCAGAAAAAGAAAGAAAAAATCGGAATGAAAATTCAAAATAAAAATTATTATACGAGGAGATATAAGATGGAAATCGAAGGAATCAGAATTGATGACACAGTAGATATTACCGATAAAGTGTGCCCGCTTACTTTTGTAAAGGCAAAGGTTGCAATTGATGAGTTAGAGGATGGCGAAGTCATTGCAATCCGTATGAATGACGGCGAGCCGGTACAGAACGTACCACGCAGTATTAAAGAAGAAGGACATCAGATTTTAAAACTGGTTAATAACGAAGATGGAACCTATAACCTCATTGTAAAGAAGGTTGAGGACTAAACATCTGGAAGGGAGAAAGAAATGGCAGAACGCGTAACAAAAGACACTTTTGAAGAAAAAGTATTGAAGAGCAGCCTTCCGGTGCTGATTGATTTTTACTCAGACAGTTGTGTTCCGTGCAAGAAAATGTCACCGGTCATTGGTGCTATCGCAGACGAACAGGCAGAAAAATTAAATGTTTATAAAGTAAATACCAACTTTGATTCAGAACTGGCAGAAAAATACAGTGTAATGTCTGTACCAACCATTGTACTATTCAAGGATGGCGAAGAAATTGCCCGTAAGAGTGGTGCAGAGAAAAAAGCGGTACTTGAGGAGTGGATTACCCAGTCCCTTGACAAATAAAAAGAAAGAAAAGTGAGAGGAAGGAAATTATGCAGATTACAGTAGCAGGCGAAAAGAAAGAAGTAAAAGACGGATTAACACTTCCGGAATTAATTGAGCAGGAAAATGTAGAGACACCGGAATATGTAACCGTATCCATTAACGATGAATTTATAGAAACAGAAGCAAAGACAACAACCGTTCTTAAGGATGGTGATAATGTTGAATTCCTTTACTTCATGGGAGGTGGAAGCTATGGCATTAACGGATGAGCAGATTGAACGTTATTCCAGACATATCATTTTAAAAGAAGTTGGCGCTAAGGGTCAGAAAAAACTTTTAAATGCAAAAGTTTTAATCATCGGAGCAGGCGGACTTGGAGCACCGGCAGCAATGTATCTTGGAGCAGCAGGTGTAGGTACCATCGGAATTGCAGATGCAGATGAAGTAGATTTAAGTAACCTTCAGAGACAGATTATTCATCAGACAGCAGATGTTGGCAAAGCAAAAGTGCAGTCTGCAAAAGAGACCATTAATGCAATGAACCCGGATGTAGAAGTCCGTACATATCGTGAATTCATTACCAGTGAAAATATCATGGACATCATTGCAGATTATGATTTTATCATTGACGGAACCGATAACTTCCCGGCAAAATTCTTAATTAACGATGCCTGTGTTATGGCAAAGAAACCATTTTCCCATGCAGGAATCATCCGTTTCAAAGGTCAGTTAATGACCTATGTTCCGGGAGAGGGACCATGTTACCGTTGTGTATTTAAGAATCCACCACCAAAGGATGCCGTACCGACCTGTAAGCAGGCTGGTGTTATCGGCGCAATGGGTGGTGTCATCGGAAGCCTTCAGGCAATGGAAGCAATCAAATACATCCTTGGAGTAGGAGATCTGCTGACCGGTCAGTTATTGACCTATGATGCAATTAAGCAGGAATTCCACAAGATTAAGCTTCCTTGGAATGGCAAGGGATGTGCCGTTTGTGGAGAACATCCGACCATAACAGAGCTGATTGATTATGAACAGGCAGAGTGTACAGATAAATAAATGTATCAGTAAATAAATGTTATCAGATACATAACCCATGAAACATAGAAAGAGGATAGCATGATTTCATTAAAAAAAGCAGATTATGAAAAAATACTGGCACATGCCAAAAGCTGTGTACCAGAAGAGGCTTGCGGACTGATTGCAGGAACCAAAGACGGAGAGGATAAGGTGGTAGAAAAGGTATATCTGTTGACCAATATAGACCATTCCAATGAGCATTTCACACTGGATCTGAAAGAGCAGTTAGCAGCCGTAAAGGATATGCGTGCCAATGGTCTCATGCCTTTAGGCAACTGGCACTCCCATCCGGAATCTCCTTCAAGACCATCCGAAGAAGATAAGCGTCTTGCATATGACAGTAAAGCAAGCTATATGATTCTTTCTCTGATGGAACCGGAACAGCCGGTACTCAATTCATTTCATATTGAAGGCGACGAATCAACGAAGGAAGATCTGGTAATATGTTAGATGTAGTTATCATTGGAAGCGGGCCGGCAGGTTTAAGTGCGGCAATCTATGCTAAGCGGGCAAACCTCGATGCGGTTGTACTGGAAAAAGAATATCTTGGAACCGGACAGATTGCATACAGCAGCCGGGTAGATAATTACCCGGGACTGCCGGGCAAAGATGGTTATTCTTTAGGAGAGGCATTCTTAGAGCATGCCGAAGGACTTGGAGTAACCATTGAAGAGGCAGAGGTTACAGCCATTACAAAAAAAGAGCAAAGCTTTGTCATTTCCTGTGAGGATGGAAAGAACATAGAAACGAAAACCGTAGTCTATGCAGCAGGCTGTCAGAACCGCAGATTAGGGGTGCCGGGAGAAGAAAAGCTGCTGGCAAAAGGAGTTTCTTTTTGTGCAGTCTGTGACGGTGCCTTTTATAAGGGAAAGAAAGCCGCAGTCATCGGTGGTGGAGATACCGCATTGGATGATGCATTGTATTTATCCGATATCTGCGAACAGGTATATCTCATTCATCGGAGAGCAGAATTCCGTGGAGCAGAGAAGACAAAAAAGAAATTAAAAGAGCTTTCCAATGTAACGATACTTACCAATACGAGAGTACAGGAAATCACCGGGGAAGATAAAGTAAATGGTATTATTTTAGATAACGGTGGGACAATAGCTGTAGATGGTGTTTTTGAAGCGGTTGGAATGATTCCAAATACGGAATTATTAAAGAGCCTTGATGTTCTCGATGAGAAAGGCTATGTGATTGCAGGAGAAGACTGCAGGAGCAGTCTTGCGGGACTGTTCGTGGCAGGAGATGTGCGGACGAAAAGCCTGCGTCAGGTAGTCACAGCAGTTGCAGATGGTGCAGTGGCAATTCAGTCTGCAACCGGATATATCAAAGGAATGGAATAGAAAGAAGGAAACGTGTGTGAAAGGAATAGTGGACAGTGCTTCGGAACTGATTGGAAAGACGCCGATGCTCTATCTTCATAATTATATGAAAGAGGCAGGTGTAGAGGATGCGGCAATCATTGCCAAGCTGGAATATTTTAATCCGGCAGGTTCGGTAAAAGACCGAGTGGCACTTGCCATGATTGAAGATGCAGAGAGAAAGGGCAAATTAAAGCCGGGAGCTACGATTATCGAGCCAACTTCCGGTAATACGGGAATCGGACTTGCTTCTGTGGCGGCTGCAAAAGGGTATCATGCAATTTTAACATTGCCGGAAACCATGACGGTAGAGCGTCGGAATCTTCTGCAGGCGTATGGAGCGCAGATTGTACTGACTTCCGGATATAAGGGAATGAAGGGTGCAATCGAAAAAGCAGAAGAACTTCATAAAGAGATTCCGGGTTCAATTATTTTAGGACAGTTTGAAAATCCGGCAAATCCAAAAGCCCATGAAGAAACCACAGGACCGGAAATCTGGGAACAGACAGAAGGCAGCGTTGATATTTTTGTGGCAGGGGGGGGGGAATGCGGCGCGCCACCCCGGAGCCGCTTTCTG